>OLPC01000058.1_pt1 | contig 108292 bp, 98 predicted proteins | sample 1672341 | NCBI WGS metagenome assembly OLPC01 (sample SAMEA3136673, study PRJEB25190) | human gut metagenome | reverse complement strand
ACCAGCCGATGCGTGGGCACCACCAGGGCAAACGGGTTCGCGCGCACAGCGCCGCCTACGGCGCGGTGCGCGCCGGCATGCCCGATGCGGCAGGCGATATCGGCCGCCGTTGCGGTTTGCGCGTAGGGGATGTCGGCAACTGCGTTCCATACCTGCTGCTGAAACGGCGTGCCGCAGGTGCTCAGCGGCAGGGTAAACGACGTGCGCTTGCCCGCCAGATACTCCTGCACCTGCGTCGCGGCCTTGTTCGTCAGCTCGCTCGGCGTGCAAACGCCCGCAAGCGGGGCTTTTCCCAAGGCGATGCGCGTGATAGCCCGTCCGTTCGCCGCCACGGTGATGGGGCCGGCGGGGGTGAAGTAGCTGTAATATGTCGGGCGGTCGCCGTCCATGAAGCCCCTTTCCTCGTTCTTGTCAACATTATATGCCCGACGCGCCCGCGTCGCCGCTGCCTTGGCACCGGTGCGGTAGAATACGCACATAACCTAAGAGCTTGGAAGGGAAGGGGCCAAACGTGTTCCAACCGGTTAAAATCGCGCCGTCCATCCTGTCGGCGGACTTCATGAACCTCCAGCGCGACATCGAGGCCATTCAAGCCGGCGGCGCCGGCTACGTCCACGTCGACGTCATGGACGGCCATTTCGTGCCGAACCTCACCATGGGCGTGCCCGTGGTCAAGCAGCTGAAGAAGATCACGAACATGCCGCTCGACGTGCATCTCATGATCTCGAACCCGCTTGAGCAGCTGCCGTGGTTCCTTGACGCGGGTGCCGATATCGTCACCGTGCACGCAGAGGCAGCCGCGGGTTATCAGCTCGAGCGCGCCGTCGAGATGATCCATGCCGCCGGCGCCAAGGCCGCCGCATCCGTCAAGCCCCATACCCCCGTCGAGGTGCTCGCCCCGGTCATGGCGCAGCTCGACATGGTGCTCATCATGTCCGTCGAGCCGGGCTTCTCCGGCCAAAGCTACATCGAGGGCTCCGAGCGCAAGGTTGCGCGCACGGTCGAGCTCGCCCGCGCGGTGGGCGCCGCGCCGCTCATCGAGGTCGATGGCGGCATCGGCGTGAAAACCGCCCCGCTTGTGGCCGCCGCCGGCGCCGATGTGCTCGTGTGCGGCTCGGCCGTGTGCGGCGCCGATGATCCTGCGGCAGCCATCGCCCAGGTCACGCAGGCCGCCGAGGCGGCTCGTGCGGCTGCGCTGGCATCCAAGGAGGCGTAGACGTCCCATGGTGGCGAAGGTCCCGGAAAACTACGTATACCTTGATTACGCGGCAACTGCCCCGCTTTGCGAGGAAGCTGCTCAGGCTATGGCGCCTTACATGGTGCCCGGCCGCGCAAACATCGCCTTCGGCGGCAACGCCAACAGCTTGCACGTCCCCGGTCGTGCGGCGTTCTCCGCGCTCGAGGATGCCCGTCGCGCCATCGCCCGCGCTCTAGGCGCCACGCGTCCCGACGAGGTGGTCCTCACCAGCGGCGCCACCGAGGCCGACAACGCCGCCGCCCAGGCCCTGGTGGACCAGGGGAAGATCAAAGTGACTCTCTCCGGCATCGACTCGACCATCTTCCTGGAGGCCACGGTCACCACCGAGACGGACACCTGCACCGTCACCATCCGGGGCAGCCACACGAACATCGTCTCCATCGTCTGCAACGGCGCAACCGTCTTCGAGAAAACCGAGGACCACGCCGCCGAACCCGGCGAGGAGCCCACGCCCCTCATCCACACCTACACCCTGGCCCAGCTGGCCGAGTATGCTCAGACTGTCCCCATGGAAGAAATCGCATTTATCCACACAGCGGACAGCGAGGCTAAAAAGAAGGAGCTGTTTTCCAAAGTGCGCTCCGGGCAGGTGCGGGTGCTGCTGGGTTCCACGGCCAAAATGGGCGCGGGCACCAACGTCCAGGATAAGCTCATTGCCCTGCATGACCTGGACTGCCCCTGGCGGCCTTCCGACCTTCAGCAGCGGCTGGGCCGTATTGTCCGCCAGGGCAACGAAAACGAGGAGGTGGAAATCTATCGGTATGTAACGGAAGGCACTTTTGACGCTTACCTCTACCAGCTTGTGGAGAACAAGCAGAAGTTTATCGCTCAGATCATGACCAGCAAGGCTCCCGTCCGTGTGGCGGATGATGTGGATGAAACCGCCCTCAGCTATTCGGAGATCAAGGCGCTGGCCACCGGCAACCCGCTTATCATTGAAAAGTGCAACCTGGATATGGAGGTGGCGCGGCTGAATATGCTGAAAGCCAGCCACTTGAACCAAGTATATGCCCTGGAGGAACTGGTGTACCGCAAGTACCCGGAGGAAATCACCCGGCTCACGGAGTTAATCGAGGGCTACGGGCAGGACGTGGCGCTGGCGGCGGCCCACCCCAAGGCCCAGGAGGGCTTCTGCGGCATGGAGGTGGACGGCAGGCACTACGCTGAAAAGGAGGACGCGGGCAAGGCCATCATCGACGTCTGCACCCGTATGACCGGCTCCGACGCTGTTCTTTTGGGGCAGTACCGGGGCTTTTCCATGGTGCTGGCCTACGACGGCAGGAGCAATGAGTACCGGATCACCCTCAAAGGCACTCTTTCCCACACGGTGACGCTGGGGGCGGATGTGTTCGGCAATATCACCCGCCTGGACAACGCCCTGGAAAACCTTGCAGGCAGCCTGGAGGCCGAGCAAAACCGTCTGGAGGAAACCAGGGGCCAGCTTGAAAACGCCCGTGCCGAGCTGCAAACGCCCTTTGCCCGCGAGGCGGAGCTGGCGGAGAAAACCAAACGGCTCAAAGAACTGAACATCCTGCTCAACATGGATGAGAAAGACAAAACGCTGATGGACGACGGCCCCGACGAAGGGGAAGAAATGCCGGAAAGGAAGGTGGTGGGGCTGGAGCGTTGACCACCTGTGCCGGCTGGAGCAATCCAGCCGGCCTTCTACATATCTGAAAAGAATATCGCCCCCTTTTACATAGCCAGCCGCCCCATGCGGGCGGTAAATCTGCGGCTATGGAAAGGGGGCTGTATTTTTTTATGCCTTTTTATAACCAGGAGGAGATTGAAAAAGCGCGCCAGGTGGATTTATTCACCTACCTGCAAACCTGCGAGCCGCAGGAGCTTGTCCACGTTTCCGGCAATGTCTACTGTACCAGGGAACATGACAGCCTGCGGATTTCCAACGGCAAATGGTGCTGGTTTTCCCGTGGGATCGGCGGATACAGCGCGCTGGACTACCTCATCAAAGTCAAAGGCTGCTCTTTTATGGAGGCCATGGAGGCTGTCATCGGCAGGGCGGCCATCCCGCCGCTGTCCCGTGCGCCCGCCACAAAGGAGGAAAAGCCCAAGCACCTGCTTTTGCCGCCGCCCGCCCCGGATAACCGGGCCATGCTCCAATATCTTGCAAGCCGGGGCATAGACCAGGAGATTTTGGACTACTGCGTTAAGACCGGGCGGGTTTATGAGAGCTGGAACAAGGGCCACGGCAACGTGGTTTTTGTGGGCTTTGACAAAGCCGGGAAAGCACGGTTCGGCTGCCTGCGGGGGATTGGCGAAGCCCGGTTCCACGGGGATGTAAGCGGCAGCGACAAGCACTATTCCTTTGCCCTGCCCGCCTGCGTGGAAAACCCGGCTGTCCATCTGTGCGAGTGTGCCATTGATGTGATGTCCTACGCCACCCTGTGCAAGCTGGACGGGATTGACTGGCGGCGGCACAACCTGTTATCCCTGGCCGGGATTTACCAGCCGAAGAAAAAAATCGAGGAAAGCAAGCTGCCCGCAGCCCTCACCCGGTTTTTGGAGGATCACTCCCATGTAAAGACCCTCTATCTCCATCTGGACAACGACGGCCCCGGCAGGCTGGCGGCCAAGGCCATCCTGGCGGCTATTCCCGAAGGGTACGAGGTGAAAAACCGCCCGCCGCCCCAGGGGAAAGACGTCAATGATTTTCTCTGCCACCGGCTGGGGATTCCCATCCGCAGCGCAAAAGGAAAGGAGCTGGAACGATGAAAGAGTACGACATTACTATCCGTGAGACGCTGGAAATGACGGTCACGGTGGAGGCGGAAAGCCGCGAGGAGGCCCGCCAGAAAGTGGCCGACAACTGGAAAAACGGCGAATATATCCTGGACGCGGAGAGCTTTAAGGACGTGGAGTTTTATCCCAGGGGCCGAATCCGCGACCGGGATGGACGATGAATTGTTTTTTCGGACGTCTGCAATTCCCCGCAGGGGAATGGAACGTGTATGTACCAGCAAGCATCGTGTTTGGTCGCCCAAACACCGCTTGTTAGGGGGAGCGCCCCCTAATACCCCTTTGAAAGAATGGAGGTTTTCTATGGAAGGATTGTTTTTTGCCATTGGATTTCTGCTGGGCGGCGTGTGCGGCGTACTGGTCATGTGCCTGCTTCAAATCAACCGCCGCCATGAGGAGGACAAGGAATGAGGAAAAGAAACTGCCGCGTACAGGTGCGGCTCGACAACAAAGAATACCAGGGCTTTATGAAAGCGGTTCGCAAAAGCGGGCTTTCCCAGGAGGTTTACCTGCGCCATCTTATTAACGGCGTCGTCCCCCAGGACGCGCCGCCGCCCGCCTACTACGACTTTATGCGGGAGCTTCACCGGATCGGCGGCAACCTCAACCAGATCGCCCAGAAAGCCCATGTGCTGGGCGTCATTGATGAGCGCCGCTACGATGAGGAAATGCGGAAGTTTGACCAGCTTGTCCGGGACATCACCAAAGCGGTGATCCTTCCCCGCGCTATGGACACGAAGGGGTCCCCGCGAAGCCTGCTTCGTGGGGAGAAGGAGCACCCGCGAAGCGGTGAGCCTTTTGACGCTTGCGGCAAAAGCGGCAAGCGGAGCGCGGTGTGACGTGGCTACCACATCCATCTGGCGGGTAAACGGCTGGCTGGGGAAAGTGCTCATCTATGTGGAAAACCCGGATAAAACGGAAAACCCCGCCGTCTTTGAAAAGCAGGGCATGGACGGCCAGGAGGCCCAGAGCCTTTCGGACGTGATCGAGTATGCCGTCCGGCAGGAAAAAACGGGCCGGATTGCGCCCGGTGAAGAAGGCGCGCCGGTCATGCAGCGGTTTGTCTCCGGGGTGAATTGCAGCCCCACCACCGCCCGCGACGAGATGATCGCCGTGAAAAAGCGGTTTGGCAAGGAGGAAGGCACGGTAGCTTACCACGGCTATCAATCCTTTGCCCCCGGCGAGGCTACGCCGGAGCTGGCCCATGAGATCGGCCTTGCCCTGGCAAAAAAGCTGTGGGGTGAAAAATACCAGGTGCTGGTTACTACCCATTTAGACAAGGCCCATCACCTGCACAACCACTTTGTGGTCAATACCGTGTCTTTCGTTGACGGGATCAAGTATTACCGCAGCGAAAAGGACTACTTTGCCATGCAGCGGGAATCCGACCGGTTGTGCCGGGAATACGGCCTGTCCGTCATTGAAAACCCCCAGCGCGGCAAATCCAAGCACTACGGGGAATGGCGGGCCGAGCAGGAAGGCCGCCCCACCTACCTTTCCCTCATCAAAGCCGATGTGGACGCTGCCATCCGCCAGTCAATGACGGAACGGCAGTTTTTTTATCATCTGCGGCAGATGGGCTATGAAGTCAAGGTGGGCAAGGACATTACGGTGCGCCCCTACGACCGGCCCCACGGTAGGAAACTTGCGCGCAACTTTGGCGAGGCCTATTCCCTGGAGAACATCCGCAGGCGGATTCTGGCCCAGAGCCGCCCCCAGCGGGAACAAAAGCCGGAGCCGAAACAGTGCAGGCTCCACGGGGATTTGAAACAGGCCAAAAAGGCGACGGGGTTCCGCGCCCTCTACTTCCACTACTGCTATCTGCTGGGGGTGTTCCCCAAAAAGCAGAACCGCCAGACGGGCCATGTGCCCCACGCGCTGCGGGAGGATTTAATCCGGGCAGAGGAACTTACCGATGAGGCGCGGCTGCTTTCCCGCCACCGCATTGACACCCTGGAGCAGCTCAATGCCTATCAAGCCGATGTGGAATCTCGGCTTTCCAGCATAATGGAACAGCGGAAAAGCCTGTACCGGAAACAGCGCACCAGGGCGGTGCTGGACGAACCCGGCAGGCAGGAGCAGATCCGAACGGAGATTGCCGCCCTTACGGCACAGATCAAGGAGCTGCGCCGGGAGGTGAAGCTGTGCGGGGATATTGCCCTGCGTTCCGTTTCTATCAAGGATAAGATACGGGCCGCCCGCGAAGAACAGCAGGCCGGGAAAACGGAAAAAGGCCGTCTGGAGCCGGAACGGGCGGGCCGCCCAACCGAAAGGAGATGATTTTTGATGTATAACTCAGGCGACGCGGCGGAACAAGTGGTACGCATGAGCCTGGAGGGCGCGGAAGTCGCCCTCAAGATCACCGGCGCAGCCGCGAAAAATCTGGCCGCCGCCCTTTACACGGTTTTGAAAGACCAGAAAAAGACCAAGGGCAAAGCCCGCATTGAAACCATGCTGCGGGAAAAGCGCCCTTTGAAGGTCTATACCATTAAAAAAGAGGACTGCCCGGAGTTTGCCAGGCAGGCCAAGGGATACGGGATTCTCTACGCCCCTATCCCGGTGCGGAAAGAGGATGACACCATCGACATCCTGGTATTCCAGGACGACGCCGCACGGGCCAACCGGATCGTGGAGAAGTTCAAGCTCACGGTGGTGGATACGGCTTCGATCAAGGAGGATATTGAGAAATCCCGCGAGGAGCGCGGCGGCGAACCGGCAGCCCCGGAGAAGGCCGCGCCGGAAAAGAGCGAGGACGATAAGCTGATCGACGAGCTGATGGAAAAGCCCACCCAGAAAGAAAAAGCCCAGCCGGAGAACCCGGCAGCGGAGAAGAACGCCCCTTTTGCCCCAGCGGCGGAAAAATCCCATCCGTCCGCGCCTACCTTAGAGAACAGCAGCAGCTCCGCAAGGGGTACTTCTGATGGGCCGGAAAAGCCGTCCGTGCGGCAGGAGCTTCGGGAAATCCAGGCCCAGCGGAAGAAAGAGGCGGAGGCCCCTCATCACGAAGAACCGGCTGCGCCCCGGAAAAAGGCGGCCCAGAAAACCACGCGGCACCAGCCGCCCAAGCCCAGAAAGAAACCAAAATCGAAAGAGAGGTAATCGGTCATGAATAACTTTGACGATCTGTTTGAACAGCGGCCCCAGGCTGAGGCCGCGCCGCAGAAGCAGAAAAGCCAAAAAGAGCGCCCCAAGCGCCAATGGTGGCAGGTAAAAGAGGAAAAGCATCGGAAAGAAGCCTACGCCACCCTGGATAAGATTTTCGGAGAGTTCTCCGAGGGTACGGGCAGTATGGAGGCATATCTGGATGTCCAGAGCCGGTTCCCTTTCCACTCTGCCCGCAATGCGCTACTGATTGAAGCGAAGTGCCCCCATGCAGAGCGTATCCATGACGAAAAGGGATGGAAAGACATGGGGGTTACTGTGCTGGAAGAAGAAAAGCGCCTGCCCATCATCATACTGGAGCCGGGCAAGGCGTATCGGCGCGAGGATGGCAGCGTGGGCCAGAACTTTTACGCCAAGGAGGTCTATGATATTTCCCAGACCACGGCGCGGGATGAAGCCCAGCCCCAGGTGAGCTACGACGACCGCCTGCTCTTAAAAGGGCTGATTGCCAGTTCCCCCGTACCCATCCGGGCGGTGGAGGAACTGCCCCAGGGGCGCGGGGCTGTGTATGACCCGGAGCAAAACGCCATCCTGGTAAAAAAGGGCATGGACGCGCCGGACATTTTCCGCTGCGTCTCCCTGGAGGCGGCCAACGTACAGCTTGCCCAAAGCCATGAGGGCTATTCCCGCGAGGCGGAGGGCTACAAAGCCTACGCCGTCAGCTATATGCTCTGCCAGCGGTATGGCGTGGATGTAAAGGGATACGACATCTCCAGGCTGGACGGCGTGCTCCAGGGACAAGACCCCAGGGAGGAGGTTCCGGCAGCCCTCACCGATATGCGCGATACCTTCAAGGAGATGAACGGGCGCATGGCAAGGGCCATGGGCCTTGCCCGCACCAGCAGGCAGAAGGAACAGGAACGGTAAAGGAGGTTTTGAAAAATGGAACGACAGGACAAGGTTGTCCTCACCCTGGACAGCTACGAGCACGGGATTATGATCCGCGCCCTCAACGAGCTGCGCAACGATCTGCTGGAGGAACAGCGCGACCCTGGCCCGGTGGAAGATGTGCTCTTAAAAACCATTGACGCCCCATCCCAAAAAGACAGGAAAGCGAAGCGCCGGGATGAAGCCCGATAACAAGACGGGCGGCCCCTGGCTCTATGCCCTGGGGCTGGTTCCGGTAGTCTGGTTTGCCCTTTTGATTGCGCCGTCGCTTTCCGGGGGCCTTTCGGAAATTGTAAACGCCCTGCCTGCGGCAATGAACCATCCATTCCAAATCGTGTGGTGCGAGGACAGTGTAAAAACTGTCCTCATTTTTATTGCCGCCTATGGGCTGGGCATAGGCATTTATCTTTCTTCCCGGCGCAACTACAGACGGGGTGAAGAACACGGCTCCGCCAAATGGGGCGATCCGCGGGCCGTGAATAAGAAATACCGGGATAAAGACCCGTTTCAAAACCGCATTTTTACCCAGCACGTCCGTATGGGGCTGGACGGGAAAAAGCACCGCAGGACGCTCAATTCCCTGGTATGCGGCGGCAGCGGAGCAGGAAAAAGCAGGTTCTATGCAAAGCCCAACCTGCTCCAGGCGTCCCATGTCTCTTACTTTGTGCTGGACTGTAAAGGCGAACTGCTGCGCGACTGCGGGGGCCTGCTGGAACGGATGGGCTACGAGATCAAGGTGGTAGACCTTCTGAACATGGAGAAAAGCCATTGTTACAATCCCTTCGCCTATCTGAAGAACGACAACGACGTGCAGAAGATGGTCACAAACCTGTTCAAATCCACGACCCCAAAAGGGAGCCAGTCAAACGACCCCTTTTGGGACACGGCGGCCAGTATGCTCCTCATGGCGCTGGTTTTCTATCTCCATTATGAAGCGCCGGAGGATGAAAAAAACTTCGCGATGATAATGGAAATGCTCCGGGCCGGTGAGGTGCGGGAGGACGACGACAGCTACCAATCGCCGCTGGACGAACTGTTTGAGCGCCTGGAAATGCGCTCCCCCGACCACATCGCGGTGAAGTATTACAAGGATTACCGTTCCGGCAGCGCCAAGACCTTAAAATCCATCCAGATCACCCTTGCCGCACGGTTGGAGAAGTTTAACCTGTCCAGCGTGGCCGCGCTTACCGCCACGGACGAACTGGATTTGGCGTCCCTCGGCGAAAAGAAGGTGGCGCTGTTCGCGCTGATTCCCGACAATGACAGCAGCTTCAATTTTTTAGTCAGCCTGCTCTACGCCAGCACCTTCCAGGAGCTGTTTTACAGCGCCGACCGGGTGCATGGCGGCAGCCTGCCAGTGCCGGTGCATTTCCTCATGGACGAGTTTGCCAACGTCAGCTTGCCGGACGACTTCGACAAGCTACTGGCCACCATGCGGAGCCGGAACATTTCGGTGTCCATCATCATCCAGAACATCGCCCAGCTCAAGGCGTTGTATGAAAAACAATGGGAATCCATCATGGGCAACTGCGACGAGTTTTTGTACCTGGGCGGCAACGAAACCAGCACCCACAAGCTGATCTCCGAGAACTACCTGGGCAAAAGCACCCTCTGGCTGGACACCTACGGCAAGAGCACCGGGCACTCCGGCAGCTACTCCACCAACAACCAGATCACGGGCCGCGAGCTTTTGACCCCGGATGAGGTGCGTATGTTGGACAACAACCTGGCGCTGCTTTTTATCCGTGGGGAGCCGCCGCTGATGGATGAGAAGTACGACCTGCTAAAGCACCCGAATGTGAAGTACACCACCGATGGCGGCGCGCCCGTCTATTCCCACGGCGGCACCGAAAACGCCGTGGCGGATATGGCTATTGGCCGCCTTACCCCCGGCGACCTTGCCAATATCCAGGAGCCGGAAACCCTTTGTGAACTTCTGTCCGATGAGGACATGGAGAAAATCTTTCAATTCAAGGAGGAAAAGCAAAATGAAACTGTTTAACAAGAAGAACAAGGAAACCCGCAACCTGCCCATGGGCAGAAAGGGCAAAAGCGCCTTTGCCGTTTACACGGCCCTGGTGCTCATGCTGTGCTGCTGCACTACCACAGCCTTTGCCGCCAGCGACCCGCTCACGGTTATCAACAACCTCAGCGATTTCATTTTCGGCCTGATCCGGGCCATTGGTATGATCCTGCTGGGCTTTGGCGTGGTACAGATCGGCCTTTCCCTGAAAAGCCACGACCCCAGCCAGCGGGCCAACGGCTTCCTCACTTTAGCTGGCGGCGTCGTGATTACGTTTGCCAAGGAAATCCTCACGCTCATTACGGGCTGATTTTCCAGCGGAAAGGAGTATCGCTATGAATCTGAAATGCGAGTGCTATATCCACTCTTTGAAGCAGGGGGAAAAGAACGTGCTGGGTGAGGCAACCATCCTCAAACGCCTGGGGGACAACGACTACCTGGCCGAGGTGGGCGGCGTAAAATGCCACGCGATCTTCAACCCCTTTGTCGGACGGTATTTTGTGGATGATGTTTACGGCATTGTCCGCCAGCCGCAGGAGCGCGGCGGACGATAAGCGAAAATACGGCAGTGCGGGGGCGGGCCGCTGCGGCCCGTCCCTTACCGCTGCTGGAAAGGAGGTAGCGGAATGTCCGATAACTGGGTAGTCCAGAACTTACAAAATGCCCTCGATACCTGGAACAAGTACCTGTCTGAGATCTGGCAGCTCATCACCCAAAGCCCGGAGCAGTTCAAAGGCGGCACGATTTGGGGCGTTATTGTCAACATCCATGACGCAGTAAGGGCCATCGGCCTTGCCCTGTTGGTGCTGTTCTTTGTGGTGGGCGTCATGCGCACCTGCGGCAGTTTTGCGGAAGTCAAAAAACCGGAGCACGCGCTGAAGCTGTTTATCCGGTTTGCCATTGCCAAAGGCGTCGTGACCTATGGGCTGGAGCTGATGATGGCCCTCTTTAATATCGTCCAGGGCCTTGTTTCCACCATTATGAACGCGGCGGGCTTTGGAACCGCGCAGCAGACGGTTCTCCCCCAGGAGATCGTCACGGCGGTGGAAAGCTGCGGCTTTTTCGAGAGCATCCCCCTCTGGGCGGTCACGCTCATCGGCGGGCTGTTTATCACGGTTCTCAGCTTCATTATGATAATGACCGTCTACGGGCGTTTTTTCAAATTATATCTTTATACGGCCATCGCACCGGTTCCCCTCTCCACTTTTGCGGGGGAGCCGACGCAGAACGTAGGCAAGAGCTTTATCAAGAGCTATGCCGCCGTGTGTTTGGAAGGTGCCATCATCGTGTTGGCCTGCATTATCTTTTCCCTATTTGCGGCGTCCCCGCCTGCCATTGACCCCAACGCGGCGGCAGTCACGCAGGTATGGAGCTATATCGGGGAACTGGTCTTTAATATGCTCGTCCTCGTGGGCGCGGTGAAAATGGCCGACCGCGTGGTACGCGAGATGATGGGCCTGTAAAAAAGGAGGAAAACAAATGCGTTATCAAACCTATGTGCTGCACTTGATTGACGGAACCGCCATCCCGATGGCGGAGGATTACGACCTGCCCGCAGAAAAAGGGATTGTGGGTCACTTCTCCAAAGCAGCCCCGGACGAGATTTTTACCGTGGGCGACCGGCTGCTGGGCTTTGCCTATATCCCCAAGAGCAGCATTGTTTACCTGGAAACCGGCGAAGTGATTGTGAGGTGATATTTTGGAAGTCAAGATCAACCGGGAAATCCGTAATTACACGGAGAGTATGTTTTTTGGACTGTCCATGCGGCAGTTCATTTTTTCTGTTCTCGCCTGCGGCGTGGCCGTGGGCCTTTACTTTATACTGCGCCCCTATTTTGGGGTGGAAACCCTGTCCTGGATGTGCATTTTGGGGGCGGCCCCCTTTGCCATGCTGGGCTTTGTCACCTACCACGGCATGACGGCGGAGCAATTCATCTGGGCGTGGCTGCGCTCGGAAATGCTGGAGCCGAAGGAGTTTAAGTTTGAGGACAGCAATTACTACTACGCGGCGCTGAAAGATACCATTGAAGGGCTGCAAACCGGGCGTCCCGTCAAACGGCAGCCCAAAGAACCGAAGCATTTTCACAAACGGAAGGAGGCCAAGCATGATTAAGACCATCAAAACCATGTCCAAGCAGGAAAAGGAGCGATACACCGTCCCACGGAAGGTGCAGGATGTGATCCCCGTCCGCCGTATCTGGCCGGACGGCATTTTTTTGACCGGCAACCGCTTCTCCAAAACCTACCGCTTTTCGGACATCAACTACCTGGTAGCCAGCCGGGAGGACAAGGAATCCATGTTCCTCACCTACTCGGAGCTGCTCAATTCCCTGGACTCCGGCGCGGTGACAAAAATCACCATCAACAACCGCCGCTTGAACAAGGCAAACTTTGAAACGTCCATCCTCATGCCCATACAGGGGGATTTCCGGGACGAGTACCGTGGGGAGTATAACCAAATGCTGCTGGATAAGGCCACCGGGGCCAACGGCATTATGCAGGAAAAATATATCACCATCTCCGTGGTGAAGAAGGACGTTGAGGAGGCCCGTGCCTACTTTGCCCGCGTGGGAGCCGACCTGATTTCCCACTTTGCGGCCCTGGGTTCCAAGTGCGTGGAGCTGGACGCCACCGAGCGCCTGCGTATCCTACACGACTTCTACCGCCAGGGCGAAGAATCCGAGTTTGTGTTCAATGCCCGCGAGATGATGAAGCGGGGCCACAGCTTCAAGGACTATATCTGCCCGGACGGGATCGAGAAAAACAGCGACTATCTGAAGCTGGGCGGCAAGTTCTGCCGGGTGCTGTTCCTCAAAGACTATGCTTCCTATATTAAGGATAACATGGTGACGGAGCTTACCGATATGGGCCGCAATCTGATGTTCTCCATCGACATTGTGCCGGTGCCTACGGATGAAGCCGTGCGGGAGGTAGAAAACCGCCTGCTGGGCGTAGAAACCAACATCACCAACTGGCAGCGCCGGCAGAACGCCAACAATAACTTTTCCGCTGTGGTGCCCTATGATATGGAGTTGCAGCGCAAGGAAAGCAAGGAGTTTTTGGACGACCTCACCACCCGCGATCAGCGGATGATGTTTGCGGTGATGACTCTGGCCATCACCGCCGACACCAAGGAGCAGCTTGACAGCGATACCGAGGCGGTGCTTTCCGTGGCGCGAAAGCACATGTGCCAGCTTGCAGTGCTCAAGTTCCAGCAGCTCGACGGCCTCAATACCGCCCTGCCCATCGGGGCGCGGAAAATCAACGCCTTCCGTACCCTCACCACCGAGAGTTTGGCGGTGTTCATCCCCTTTAAGGTGCAGGAGATCCAGGACAAGGGCGGCATTTACTTTGGCGAGAATGCCATCTCCCATAACCTGATCCTGTGCAATAAGGCGAACCTTTTGAACCAGTCGGCCTTTTACCTGGGCGTTCCCGGCGCAGGAAAATCGTTTGCGGTAAAAGAGCTGATCGCCTTCCTCATGCTCCACCCGGACTATGCCGACGATGACATTCTGATCTGCGACCCGGAGGGCGAGTTTGGCGCGCTCGTCAAAACCCTGGGCCGGGAAAAGGCCACGGTGGCCCATCTGGTGGCGGGCGGCAAAGACCGCTTAAACGCCATGTATATGGTGGATGGCTACGGGGAAAACAACCCGATTGTAGAAAAAAGCCAGTTTGTCATGTCCCTCATCGAGCAGATCGACAAGCGCGGCGTGGGGCCGCAACACAAATCCATCATCGACCGCTGCACCGCCCTGGTTTACCCGGAGGCGGAGAAAGCCGGGCGGGCAGCCACCCTCTGCGACCTGCGCCAAAAGCTGTTGGAGCAGCCGGAGGACAAGGCGAAAGAGATTGCCCTTTCCTTGGAGCTTTATACCACCGGATCTTTGGACATCTTTGGCCGGGAAAGCACCGTGGATTTGAGCAAGCCCTATGTGGTGTTCGACATCCACGGCTTAGGAGAACAGTTAAAGCCTGCCGGTTCCCTGGTCATCACCGATACGATTTTGAACCGCGTCACCCTCAACTGGAAACGGGGCAAGCGCACCCATGTGTTCATCGACGAGTTCCATGTGATGTTTGAAAACGAGCAAAGCGGCATTTTCTTTAATTCCGCATGGCGGCAGTTCAGAAAGCGCGGGGCCTACCCCACGGCCATCACCCAGAATGTGGAGTACCTTCTGGATTCCGTCCAGGCCAGCACCATGCTCTCCAACTCCGAGTTTCTTGTGATGTTGAGTCAGGCCGCGTCCGACCGGGAAAAGCTGGCGAAGCTCCTCAATATCTCTAACGAGCAGATGAGCTACGTCACCAACGCGGACGCGGGCTGCGGCCTGATCCGTTACGGCAGCGCCCTGGTGCCGTTCATCAACCGGTTTCCCCGTGATACCAGGCTTTACGCTTTGATGACCACCAAGCCCGGCGAGGGCGTATTCGGCGGCGAGGAGGTGCCCGCATGAGCAATCTCCGTTTTGCGTCCCCGGAACACCGGGATTTCTTTTTGGATATGATGGGCGAGGCGCGGAGGAACGACTGTTACCACCGGGCCTTTTTCTATGTGATGGGGATTGCCCCGGAGACAAGGGCCAACATCCGCCAGATGTTTGATTTCAAGCAGGACTGTATCGAGCCGGATGGTATGCACGGCGGATGGCAGACCAGCGGCACCATCCGGGTGTGCCGCCTTGCTTTCAACCTCTGGAACGGCTATACCGACCCGGAGCACAGCAACGCCTACTCCCCGGAGGATTTGTTTTGCTGCGAGTTTGCCCCCTATTTTATGGAGGGCGTGAAAATCCGTTACCCGGAATACTCCCGGGAGCTGCCGCCTGCAAAAAAGCAGGCGGAACCGGCCCGATAATATGTTTGAATGGAGGAATGAACCATGGCAGAATCGGCTCTTGCCCTGCGGGAACACCCGCAGATCATTGAGCTTCTCTCCGTATTGGAGCAGAACAACCTTTCCCAGCAGAAAGAAGAAGTGCAGGCCCTGGTGGGCTATATCGACGGCATGGAGGAAAAGCTGTCGCAGATGATGGAGGAAATGAAGGCCATGCGCCTGGAGGTAGAAAAGCTCCACGACAAAGGGATTGGGGCCAGGTGCGCCCAGCTTGTGGAGACGGCGGAGGGAAAAATCCGTCAGGGAAAAACCATGCTCTCCACGGCCAGTACAAACCTCGTTTCCGCTGCCGGGCGCATTGCGGGGACAGTAAAGGAAAAGGGACGCGACGCCCTGCGCCATGCGGTGCAGGCGCTGCGTATCCCCGCCGTCCTCTCCCGTATGGAGCGCGGGTTTTCCCACGCAAGCCAGGCGATGGAGCAGTGCGCCGGAAAACTGGATGTGATCCGGGATGAGCTGCACCAGGCGGGCGGCCACATGAAAAGCGCCGGGCGCGCCCTAGCGGGAAAAGAACCCCTGGCGGCCCAGGAGCTGGAGGCCGACAAGGGCGCTCTGGCCAGGCTGCGGGGCCTGTTTGCGTCCTGCGGAAAAACCTTTTCCCAGATGGGGCGCGGCGCGGGCCGCCTTGCGGAAAAAGCAGGCGGCGAGAAATCTTCCGTAAAAACCGAGCTGCATGGGCTGAAACCGGCCCAAGCCGGGCAGCGCCGCAAGGCAGCCAGGAAAGAACAGGCACGATAAGCATAAGGAGGGGTGAAACATGAGTGATAAAGCAAAAAGCAGACTGATGATTGCGGGGGCGGCCCTTTGCGCCGCCCTGTTCCTTTTCTCCGGGGCTATGCTGGCCCGCGAATACCTCGACCAGAAACGGAGCGCCGAAGCCTTTGCAGAAGTGGCGGATTTGGTTAAGGAAGATGTGGAACTGCCCACGCTGGAGCTTGCCGATGACCCGGCCCAGGAGCCGGAGGGACGCACGGCCTATGAAAAGTATGCGGAGGTGTACGCCCAGAACAGCGACCTGGTGGGCTGGATTTCCATTCCCGGCACCCGGATTGACTACCCCGTTATGCAGACCAAGGATAACCCCAACTTCTATCTGAAGCACGCTTTTGATAAATCGTACAGCAGCTACGGAGTGCCCTATATGCAGGAAAACTGCGACATCGGCATTTCCGATAATTTAGTGATATACGGCCACCACATGAACAACGGCAGTATGTTCTCAAACTTGTGCAAGTATGAGAACGAGGATTTTTACCGGGAGCACAAGACCATCCGCTTTGATACCCTGGACAGCTTTGGTGAATATGAAGTGGTTGCCGCTTTTAAGACGGTGGCCTATTCGGAGGAAGGGTTCAAGTATTACCATTTCGTCCGGGCCGAGCAGGAAGAAGATTTTAATGAGTTTATTGCCAAGTGCAAAGAACTGGCGCTCTATGATACGGGCGTGACCGCGGAATATGGCGACCAGCTCATCACCCTTTCCACCTGCGAGTATTCCCGGACAAACGGGCGGATGGTTGTGGTGGCAAAGCTGCTGGAGGAATAAGGGCGCGCCCGCCCTGGAAAGGAGGTGAAGCCTATGGGCAAGGGCATTAAAACAAGGGTTGCCGAAAAAGGCATTAAGGCGATTGACAAAGCGGCGGTTGCCTCGGAACGGATGAAAGAGGCATATATCCGCACCAGGGATAAAGCCGACCACAGCCTGTATGCGGAGGAAAGCTCCCCCGGCGAGTATGCGTCCGACCGCCTTTCTTCCGGGGTGGATCACGTCACCCATGAAGCGATCCACCAATTTGACAAGCAGGGCCGCAAAGGGATAAAGACCACAAAGGAGAACATCTCCAAGGTCAAAGAGAATATCCAGAAACGCAAAGCTGCAGCCGCACAGCCGAAAAAAGAAGCAGAGAAACGGGCGGCGCGGCAGGCCAGCCAGCGGGCCGGGCACCAGGCGGCGGACAGGATCTCCGAGCCGGTAAGGACGCTCCGGCAGGAGCGCGGGGCCGTTAAGACCCTGGATCGGGGAAAGAAAGGCATTAAAACCGTGGACAGGGGCCGCAAAACCGTCAAGCAGGCTTCTTCTACGGTCAAGGGGACGATAAAGACCGCCAGTAAATCCATTAAGACGGCGGAAAAGACGGCCAAGGCCAGTATCAAGACCACACAGCAGGCGGCGAAAGCCGCCCAGCGGACGGCACAGGCCACGGCCAGAGCTGCCAGGGCCGCCGCCCATGCGACCCGCGCTGCGGCCAAAGCGGCGGTTACGGCGGCAAAGGTGGCGGCCAAAGCCACCATCGCGGCGGTGAAAGCCATTATTGCCGCAACCAAGGCGTTGATTGCCGCCATCGCTGCCGGGGGCTGGATTGCCGTGCTGGTCATTGTCATCATCTGCCTTATCGGGCTTTTGATCGGCTCCTGCTTCGGCATTTTCTTTTCCGGCGAGGACAGCGGTTCGGGCTATACCATGCAGAACGTGGTGCAGGAAATCAACGACGATTACCAGCAGCAGATCGACACCACAAAGGCGAACCTCTCTTATGACGTGCTGGAGATGTCCGGTTCCCGCGCCGTCTGGCCGGAGGTGCTTGCCGTCTATGCCGTCAAGACCACCACCGACCCGGACAACCCCCAGGAGGTGGCCACCATGGACGACGGCAAGAAGGCCATCCTTACGGATATTTTCTGGGAGATGAACCAAATATCTTCCCGCGCGGAAACCAGGACGGAAACGGTCATCACCGAAACCGATGACGGCCACGGCAATATTGTGGAGACGGAAACCACCGTCACCCAAACCTATCTGTATATCACCGTCAGCCACAAGACCGCCGAGGAGATGGCGGCGCAGTATGGCTTTAACGAGGAACAGAAGGAGCAGCTTGCCGAGCTTTTGGCCGAGGAAAACCGCAGCCTGTGGAGCGCCGTCCTCTACGGCATTTACACCGAGGACGGGGCCATCGTCTCCGTGGCGCTCTCCCAGGTGGGGAACGTGGGCGGCGAGCCGTACTGGAGCTGGTATGGTTTTTCCGGGCGCGTCGAGTGGTGCGCGTGTTTCGTCTCCTGGTGCGCCAACGAGTGCGGCTATATTGATACCGGCATCATCCCCAAATACGCGGGGTGCGTCAACGGCGTACAGTGGTTCAAGGACAGGGGCCAATGGCTGGACGGCAGCGCCGAACCGGCCCCCGGCATGATTATCTTCTTTGACTGGAACGATGAAAACGGGCAGGACGGGCTTTCCGACCATACCGGCATTGTCGAGAAGGTGGAGAACGGGCGTGTTTACACCATTGAAGGGAACTCCGGCGATTCCGTCCGCCAGAACAGCTACCCCGTGGGACATTATGAGGTGCTGGGCTATGGCTGCCCAGATTTTTAATAACCTTAAAAAGAGAACGCCCAGCCGCATAGACGGCTGGGTACATAAATTGTTTTTACACTTCTCCGGGCGTAATTCCATACCTTTTCTTAAAAGCGTCTATAAAATGGCTCGCATTGGTATATCCCACCATCCATACCACATCTTTCACCTTATATTTTCCGCTTTGCAACAAACGATGTGCCATCTCCATGCGCTTTTCCACTATGTACTCGTAGACCGTACAATTAAAACAGGCTTTGAAGCCCTGCTTCAATTTAGTTTCACTGAGATAGCATTGCTCCGCAATCTGTGCGATTGTCAAAGGGTGAAGGAAATGATTGTCAATAATTTCCCTGGCCTTCATCAAGCAGCGATAATCTTCTCTGGAAATCTCTTTGTCATTTTTCTGCTTCCCAATCGCTTCTTCGCAGAACAGGGAGACAAGTTCCAATACCTTTCCTTCAAGATACAACTTGCGTAGCTTTCGCTCTGGCGGGCAGTCTAATAGCTGCTGCAAAACCAAGCGGATTTCCGGTGTGGTAGAAAATATGTGGGTACAAATCTTGTTATCCCGCCGAATTAAATGCGCAGCTTCTAAATCCTCTGCCAAAGGCAGGAAACGCTCCTGTTCCAGCGAAATGCTTAATGTTCGGTAAGGTTCTTCAGAACCAAAACGGCTGACGCATTGGGAAAAAGTTCCACACTGTAAGCTGCACTGTGTAGGGGAAAGCTGGTAGTGCTCTCCTCGTTTTTGACGATAATCCCATTCGCAGATCCCATTCATACAGAAAGAGAGTTGAAAGACTTTGCGCTCTGGATACTCTTCGCACAGTTCCGTTTCCTTTTTGAACGCCATTTCAGACTGCACTAAAAATAATCCTTTTGACACTTCCTGCATATCCACCAATCCATCGGCCACTTGTTTTGTAAGCCGAAAGCTGGTATCGGTTTGCTTCACTGCTTTATTCGTACCCGAAACGCCGGAAACGAGAAAAGAGCGTGGCACATATTCTGGCGCAGACCATTGTAAAAGCATAATGCCGTACTCCTTTCATAAACACAAGGTTAGTTACTGCTAACTATAATACCATATTACATAAGAAAAAGCAAGCCGTTACAAAAACAGATTTGTCGGATTGGGGTATAGAACTGCCGGATTCGGTCACAAAAACGAAAGTTGTTTTGCTATGCTGATTATGTTTGGAAAACAACACGGAAAGGCGGGTAAATGTATATGCAGAAAGAAAGTGGCAAAAGAGAATCTCCATATAAGGGTATTCTTCGCTTTGCTAAAGAAAAGAAATCACAATTATCATTTGCCGTTGTCCTGTCTGTTTTATCCTCTGCCTTTGGCGTTGTTCCATATATTGCTGTGGCCGTATTGCTGCAAAAGGCATTGGAAAACAGTTTGACGACTACATGGGCAATTCTCCTGCCAGTAATTGCTCTATGCGGGTATCTTCTAAAACATGCTCTTTACGCGAAATCTACTTTGTGTTCCCACAAAGTAGCCTATGAAATCATTAAAAATATCCGTATTGCAATTATGAAGAAGATGTCCAAGGTATCTATGGGAACGATTCAAGAGAAATCGTCCGGCGAGTTTAAGCAACTTGTCATCGACGATGCGGAGCGATTGGAAGGCCCGCTGGCTCACGCTATTCCAGAAATGACCGCCAGCATACTTGTTCCGATCTTTGTCATTCTGTATTTGTTGGTGATTGACTGGCGCATGGCGTTGGCCGCTTTGGTTTCAGCTATTTTGGGAAACCTGATCTATTATGGCATGATGTTTGGCCGTGGCGAAGTGATGAAGGAATACATGATGTCCAATGCCAATATGAACGCAACCATTGTGGAATATGTCAATGGTATGGAGGTCATCAAAGCATTTAATCAGACTGCTTCCTCAATGGGGCGGTTCCAGTCGGCGGTTCTAAAGGTGCGGGACATCACGACAAAGTGGTATAAACACTGTTGGCCGTTTATGAGCATCAGCCAAGCGATTCTACCATCCTCGATTGCCTTTGTTTTGCCTGTCGGAATGGCTCTTATTTCAGGCGGTACGGTTAGTCTTGCCGAACTGATTGTTTGTATTCTTCTCTCTATGGCAATCGTTGGTTCCCTGCAAAACTTTACCGAGTTTTGGGAAAGTTTTGCCGTTATTTCCGAAGTGCAGCCCCGTATTCAGGCGCTTCTTGATATGGAAGAATTGACGGAACCGGCACAGCCGAAGCATACAGACAAAGCCGACATGCAGATGAAGGATGTTCATTTCGGCTATGGCGACAGCGAGATCATTCACGGTATTTCTTTCACAGCAAAGGCCGGAAGCGTAACTGCCTTTGTGGGGCCTTCCGGTTCGGGTAAATCAACCTTAGCCAAACTGATCGCCCGGTTTTGGGATGTCGATGCAGGCGCAGTTTTAGTAGGCGGGATTGATATTCGGGAGATGTCCCTTACCGACTTAACAGAGAAGATCAGCTATGTATCGCAGGACAACTTTCTGTTCAATATGAGTCTGCGCGATAATATCCGCATTGGTAAACCGGAGGCTACTGATAAGGAAGTGGAATGGGCGGCAGCACAGGCCGGGTGCGATGAATTTATTTCACGTTTCCCCAAAGGATACGATACCAATGCCGGTGACGCCGGGGCAAGGCTTTCTGGTGGCGAGCGCCAGCGCCTTGCCATAGCGCGGGCAATCCTCAAAAATGCGCCTATCGTGATTTTAGATGAAGCCACCGCCTTCACAGACCCGGAGAATGAAGATAAATTGCAGCGTTCCATTGATAAGCTGACAAAGGGGAAAACTCTGATTGTCATTGCGCACCGGCTCTCTACCATTATGTATGCCGACCAGATTTTAGTGTTGGAAAACGGACAGATTACCGCACAGGGAACCCATGAGCAGCTTCTAACCCATTCCGAAACCTATCTGGATATGTGGAAAGCTCATATCAGCGCAATGGACTGGAGTATGAATCAGGAGGTGAGTGAATTATGCTGAAAATCATCCGGCGCGTACTGCGTTTAAGCGGAAACTTATCGAAACGGATTTGGGGCAGCTTTATCTGTGGCTTTCTGGAATCCATGTTCGGCCTGCTGCCAATCGCCGCCGTCTTTCTTGTCCTGATAGAATTGCAGAACGGTCAACCGATTACAGGACAAACATGGGGTATTGTTATCGGCTTGATTGCAGGAGGTTTAATCCTGCGCATGATTTTCAAATATCTGGTTTACCGGCTGCAAAGTACGGCAGGCTTTGAGTTTGTAGCCAGAGAACGGATTGCATTGGGCGACCGGCTGCGGAATGTGCCGATGGGCTTTTTCCATGATAACAGTGTCGGAGACATTACGGCGACTGTTACAACGGATTTGAACTTTCTCGAGAACTACTCTATGCACATTCTTGATAAGGTTACAACCGGCGTTTTGAGTATGATTGTCATGGCGGGTTGCATTTTAGCCTTTGACTGGCGTATCGGTTTGATTTTCGTGGCAGGCATCCTTCTTTCCTTCCCAATCTACAGCCACATGCAGAAAAAAGGAAAGGCGCTCTCTGCAAAGCGGCAGAAAATCCAATCCGAAGCAGTTGCGGCCACATTGGAATACGTGCAAGGTATTTCCGTTGTAAAATCCTTCAATATGTGCGACAAAAATCTGAGCGATATTGAAGATGCCTATGAGAGCAATGCGGCTGCCTCTTATGGGGTGGAGCGTGTATTTACCCCGCTCAATATGACCTATTCGATGGTGTTCCGTATTTCGGCCTGCATGATTATGCTGTGCGCGGGAATCCTCGCTGTTGGCGGCGACCTGTCTTTCGCTAATCTCGCCGTTATTCTGATCGCTTCCTTTACCATCTTCAATCCGATTGAGGTTATGGGCCAGATGACGACAATGATTCGGACAATGGACGCTGCCCTTGACCGGGTAGAGCGTATCAAACAGGCAAAAAAAATTGATGAAAACGGTAGGGACATCCCTTTGGATTCCTTTGACATTGGCTTCGAGCATGTGTCCTTTGCTTATGAGAATGGCAATCCAATTTTGAAGGATGTGAGTTTTTCCATTCCACAGGGCAGCATGACTGCGATTGTCGGTCCCTCTGGAGGCGGCAAAACCACCATTACAAGGCTGATCGCCCGGTTTTGGGATGTGCAGGAAGGCAGCATTACCATAGGCGGCCACGATGTCAAAGAGTTTACCTGTGACAGCCTCTTGAAGAATATGAGCATGGTATTTCAAAATGTGTATCTGTTCCACGATACTATTGAGAACAATATTAAGTTTGGCTGCCCGGACGCAACCCATGAGCAAGTGGTAGAAGCGGCAAAGAAAGCCTGCTGCCACGATTTTATCTCTGCTCTGCCACAAGGATATGACACGGTAATTGGCGAAGGCGGCTCCACCCTGTCCGGTGGAGAAAAGCAGCGGATCTCCATCGCCCGCGCCATGCTCAAGGACGCGCCGATTATCCTGCTTGACGAGGCAACCGCCAGCGTTGACCCGGAAAACGAGGTGCATTTGCAACAGGCCATCAGCGCTTTGGTAAAAAATAAGACGCTGATTGTCATTGCACACCGGCTGTCCACGATTCGGGATGCCGATCAGATTTTGGTGGTGGATAACGGAAAAATTGTAGAAAAAGGCGTTCACGCTGAACTGATACAACAAAAAGGAATCTATCAAAAATTCTGGAATATCCGGCAGAAAGCGCGGAACTGGAAACTTGCACAGTAATTTATGCACTGCGGCGGGCGATATGCCGCCTGCCGCAGTTACTTCGACACAATGGTTAGCTTTGATTAACCGGAAAGGAGGGAAACGGTGAAATCTCATTGGATAAAACGAATCGTGCGGCTGCTGGTTCTGCTCTTTGGCGTAAGCATCCTGTGCTTTATCCTGACTGCATTATCCAGTACAGACCCAGCCACTTATCTTGTGCGCCGTGGAAATCTCTCTCCTACACCGGAAGTGATTGAACAGGTACGCGCGGAACTTGGTTTGGATCAGCCGCTTCCGATTCGGTATTTGAACTGGATCGGCGGTGTCTTTCGCGGCGACTTTGGGGAATCTATTTTTTCAACAAACGAGGTGGCTGCGGATTTGGCAGCCTACTTCCCGCAAACACTGCAATTAGTTTTTCTGTCGTTAGCTGAAATTATCGTGTTTTCAATTCTGCTTGGCGTTTTATGCGCGGCCAAAAAGAACAAGCTGACGGACCATATCATGCGGATTGTTTCGCTGTTTGGAATTTGTGTTCCTCCGTTCTGGCTCGGTTTTTTGCTGTTGATTGGCTTCGCTGTGGAAATCCCGATTTTCAGCGTAACGCCTGCATCGGGGATTATGGGATTGATATTGCCATCCATTACCTTATCTTTTCCTGTGATTTGCTCGACTGTACGGGTATTTCGCGCTTCACTGCTGGAAGAAATGCACCGTGATTATGTGAGCTTTGCCCGTGCCAACGGGATGACGGTAAACAGGATCCTCTGGAAGAAGGTATTCCGCAATGCCCTGCCGCCCGTCATCACCCTGTTCTGCCAGTATGTAAGCTATCTGATTGCTGGAAGCGCCGTAGTGGAAAAGGTCTTTTCTATCAAAGGTGTGGGCAACTACCTGATGAACTGTATTATGGCTGCTGATGCCAACGCGATTGGCGCTTGTATGCTGATTATCGCCGCGCTGTATCTTCTGGCCGAACTGTTTGGCGAAATACTCAACCACTTGCTATGCCCGTGGAGAAAGGAGGAAAGCGATGCTTCGTAAAATATGGAGAAATCCGCAGGCGGTCATCGGGCTTGGCCTGATTGTGCTGATCTGCGCCGTTGCAATTCTCGCACCGCTTTTGGCTCCCCATGCGCCGGACGAGGTGAATCCACTGATGAAATATCAAGCGCCGAGCGCCGATTATCCCCTTGGAACCGATCAGCTTGGGCGGTGTGAATTATCCCGCTTGCTTTATGGTGCAAGAGCATCCCTTGGGCTGGCGCTTCCCATTTTGATTCTGTTGGGAGGGATTGGTTTAATCCTTGGAATGATGACAGCGTGTATCGGCGGCTGGTTTGACCGTGTTGTGACAGGAATCAGCCAGGTATTTATCGCTTTCCCCACGCTCATTATCGCAGTGGCGATTATCGGCGTTTTGGGAAATGGCCTGCAAAATATTATTTGGGCGGTTGTCATCTCCATGTGGGCGCGGTTTATGCAGCTTATTCGCACCTATGCCAAAACGGAACTTGGGCGGGATTACATTGTCGCCGCGAGGGTGTCCGGCTGTGGAATGTGGCAGCTTATTGTTCACCATTTAATTCCCAATATCCTTCCGCAGTTTTTGGTGTATTTTTCAACGGGCGTAGCTTCGGCCATCCTCACGGTTTCCAGCTTTTCGTTTCTCGGCCTTGGTCTGCCCAGCGGAACGGCTGAATGGGGCGCAATGCTGGAGGAAGCGCAGGTGGCGTTGTATTCCCACCCGGAACTGCTCATTTACCCTGGTATCTGCATTTTCATTGCCGCCGCAGGCTTCAATCTGTTTGGCGAGGCGCTTAGGGACATTCTTCAGCCGCAGGAGGATGTGCTATGAGCAAAAAGCTGTTACAGGTAGAACATCTTAGCATTGCGCTTAAAAATCCATATCAGGATTTGGTGAAGGACATCAGTTTTTCGTTGGAGGAAGCGGGTGCAGTTATCCTTTTAGGCCAATCAGGAAGCGGAAAAACGATGACCTGCCGGGCAATTTTGGGGCTGCTTAACAGCAGCGCCTTCCAAGTGAATGGCGAAATCTTTTTTGATAACAGATCGCTTTTACAGCTAAAGGAAAAAGAACGGGCGCTGTACTACGGCAATAAAATCGCTTTTATCCCGCAAAATCCGATGACGGCGCTCGACCCTTCCAGAAAAATTGGTGCTCAAATGGCCGAATTTCTTAACCTGCATCAAGATTTGAAGAAAAAGGAAGCCTTGTCTCTTTATGAACAGGCGTTGTCTCGGGCAGGGCTTACAGACACCAAAAGGATTTTAAGCAGCAGGCCGTATCAGCTTTCGGGTGGTATGCTCCAGCGCTGCCTCATTGCCCTTGCGATTGCCGGTAACGCAAAGCTGGTGATTGCCGATGAACCGACTACCGCTTTAGACGCGATTCACAGGGACAAAGCAGTTGAGCAATTTTTGCATCTACAGGAGCAGGGCTGCGCCCTTTTGATTGTGACCCATGATTTTGACGTTGCCCGGCATATCGGCGGCCATGTCCTGATTATGAAGGAAGGCCGGATGGTGGAACAGGGCAGCGCCAAAGAGGTTTTGCAGAATCCGAAAGCCGGTTATACGAGAGAACTGATTGAAGCAATCCACTTGGGATGGGGGTGAGTACATGCTGGAGGTGAAAAATGTAAGCAAACAGTATAGAGGCGAAGATAAGCTGCTGTTTGACGCGGTTTCCGATGTGAGTCTGTCTATGGAAGATCACTGCATCTATGCTTTGGTGGGAGAAAGCGGCTGTGGAAAAAGCACCTTGTCACGGTTAATTTTGGGGCTGGAATCACCTTCGTCCGGTCAAATCCTGCTGGACGGAAAACCGATTTCCCGCAAAGGAAAAAGAAACCGGAAAGAAACGGCAAAAGCAATCCAACTGGTATTGCAGGACGGAAAAAGCGCCCTTGACCCCCATTTTACGGTTTATCAGGCGATTGCCGAGCCAATCCGAAATCTGCTGGACTTGTCGAAGGATAAAGAGCAGGCCAGAGTTTATGAACTGCTTGACCGCATGGGCCTGCCCAAAGAAGCGGCAAAAAAGAAAACGGGCGAACTTTCCGGCGGGCAGCAAAAGCGCGTAGGGATTGCCCGTGCTCTGGCTGTTTCCCCACGCTATATCGTCTTTGACGAATCCATCAGTGGTTTGGATGTCATCTTGCGTAAAAATATTTTAGAATTGCTAAAAAAAGTTCAGGAGGAAGAACAATGCAGTTATCTTTTCATTACCCATGAGATCGACGCGGCGCTTTATCTCGCGGACGAAATTCATGTGATGCAAAACGGGGAACTGATTGAAAGCTGCCGGTGGAATGGGAATCTGGATGTATTCAAAAATTCCTATACCAAACAGCTTTTACAGGCCTCCCACTTGATTTGAAACAGGTATATGCACCCTTTAGGGTGTGATATATACAAAAAAACGAAAGGACGGTTTATTTTATGAAACTAAAGTCATTTGCTGCGCTGATGATGGCTGGCGTTATGGCGCTCGGCCTTTGCGCCTGCAACAGTGAGGCACCCGATACTTCCGGTTCTGATACTACTCCGGTAAGCATCTCAACAACAGAAAGCTGGGATTTTTCCACCGGCTTCTATCCGGCGATGTCTCCCGCCACTTCCAACGGTACTTACGGATTCACCTACTACGCCCGTAACTGCTATGATACGCTCGTTGTTCGGGAAGGCGGTGAATTTAAGGCAGGGTTGGCCGAAACGTGGGACATCAGTGATGATGGACTGACCTATACTTTCCACCTGAAAGAAGGCGTAAAGTTTTCGGACGGTGCTGACCTCAATGCGGAAGCAGTAAAAACCAGCTTGGAAGCGGCATTTTCCAACTTGGGAGACTATATTGCATCTTTTGGCAAGATTGGAACACTCACGGAGTCGATTGAAGTGGTGGACGAACATACCGTGGCAATTCACCTTACCACTCCTTATTATGGTGTTTTGAACGACCTTGCCATGTGCAACCCAATGGGAATCGTGTCGCCCAATGCGTTCAATGAAGATTTGACGACCAAAGAAGAATTGATGACCCAGACAATGGGAACCGGCCCTTATATGTATGCCGGGGATGGCGACGGAACCTCTTATACTTTCGTCCGCAATCCTAACTATTGGGGTGAAAAGCCTGATGTGGACGAATTTACCGTAAAGGTAATCGCAGACCCAGATGCCGCGATTCTCGCGCTGCGCAATGGCGAAGTGGATCTGCTGGCGGGTACATCCCGTTTGAGCTTTGCTGGTTATACCGAACTTTCCTCTGCGGATGGAATTGGCACCGTATTGGATGACAGCATTTCCAACAGCCGTTTTATCGGCTTCAATACACAGGAGGCTCCGTTTAACGATGCCGCTGTCCGGCAGGCGGTGGCCTATGCGATTGATAAGGAAACGATCAGCGACAGTGTATTCTCCGGTCTTGAAACAGCTTCGGAACAGTTGCTGGATACCTCTCTACCGTATTGCGATGTAGAAGCCACTACATACAGCTACAATGCAGATAAAGCAAAAGAATTGCTGGAAAGCGCCGGTTGGGTAGACAGTGATGGCGATGGCATCCGCGAAAAAGATGGCGCAAAATTGAGTGTTACGCTGGATTATATCACCAATCAGGGAACAATGGACGATGCGGCGCTTGTAATTGCTCAGGAATTGGGTGAAGTAGGGTTTGAAGTAACGCCTCGCGGTTCGGATAATATGACGTGGTTTACGCAGGTTTCTACCGATTTTGATTTCTCGCTCCACACAACCTACGGCGGTTACTATGACCCGTTCCTCACCATGACGAATATGAACCCGGAAATGATGTCCGACCCGATTTTGTGGCAGGTTGCCCTTACTATGGAAAATGGCACGGACACCATTAAAGAGCTGGACAGCACCGCTGATTTGGACCGTGTGCAGGAAATCTATAGCGAGGTGCTTACCTTTGCGGCAGATCAGGCCGTGCTGGTTCCGTTTACTTCAGCTCACCAGTATGCGGCATTTAACAGCGACAAGATTGAATCCTTCAGCTTCGGCAGTGACCAGCTTTTCATTGAGATCGCCAATGTAAAGGCAAAATAACGGTAGCTAATACCCAAAATACTTTGGATGGGAGGTGTGCCAATGGCTTTGACATCAGCAATGGAGGACTATCTGGAGGCAGTCTTGATGATGCAGAAAAGACATGGTTATGTCCGCTGTGTGGATGTGGCAGAGCATTTAGGAGTAAAAAAGCCCTCTGTAAGCCGGGCTGTCAAGGAGTTGTCCAAATCCGGGCATCTTGTAAAAAATGCCGACGGCACACTCTCCCTGACAGAATTGGGATTACAGTTTGCCGAACAGATTTATGAAAAGCACCAGTTTTTCACCAGGCAGCTCATCGAGGCTGGTGTACCCCAGGATATTGCGGCACAGGATGCTTGCAAACTGGAACACGTCATCAGTGAAACGAGCTATAAGAAATTGAGAGAAGCCGCCTGGCCAAGCAGCCGGGAGGTGATACCATCGGACGAGTAGTGATTATGGAGCTGGAGGATAAAGACAAACGGACATTTGAGGATTTTCTTACCTTTTTACAGTTCCACCCGGATTTGAAAATGTGGGAGATTGACCCAGAGCCGATCCTGTCACTCCCTGGCCTGCAAATCTACCCAGACCGCCGAAAAATCTATCACGGTCAGCAGGAAATTGAGCTGAATACCAAGGAGTTCGCCCTGCTCTGCCTATTAGTGACCAATAAAGGGCGGGTGCTTACCTACGGACAGATGTATGAAAAAGTCTGGAAAGAAGAACCCTTTGGCAATGAAAATATCGCGGTGGGCAGCCATGTGCGGAGTATGCGGCAGAAACTGTACGCAGCCTTTCCCCGGCCACCTTTTGCAATTTCCTGTATCCGGGACATCGGGTACTGCATGGAAGTACATTGATGATTGAGAACGGCAGCCCTCTATGGGCTGCCGTTTTTTCGCGCCATTCTCCCAAAGCCCTACAAATGGCGCTTTTTTCCGCCCTTTCCTTGTCGGCTTTGCTCTGAATTTGCGACCGAATTGTGTTCTATTTGCGTTTCGTTTCCATTTCATTTGTATTTCATCCATTATACTACCCCCATCTACATTTTTAGTCTGGGGAAAGGTGGTGATGTCTGTCAGCTTATCCCCATAAGGGGATAGCACATGGAGCCTGAAAAGAAAAAGCCGGGGGCCTGCCCGCCCCGCGCCGGATTAAATCCGCATTTCCTACATACCGCAGTCCTCAAGGGGATTGCGGTATTTTTTTGTTCGACAGGCTTTTTCCTTTTCCCTGGGCCTTACCCATCATCCGCCAAAAGCCAACAGCCGAGCGCGTACACCAGAAGGTGTGCGCGCTTTTTCTATGTCGGGAAATGCAGATTTCTGTTATTTCCCGTTAGGACAAGCCAGCCGCGTTGCAGGGGGCCGCCGTCCGTCTGGATTTCTTCCCGAAATTCAGACGAAACGGAGGTACACAGCGTGGACGCTGGTAAAAAGAAAATATGGGTTCGCGGCCAATTTGTCGAGGTCACGGACGAGGTATATACCGCTTATATGCGGGGCGACCGGAAAATGCGCTACTTTGAGGCGGATCTGAAAAGCGAGCGCCCGGTTTACGGCAGCAACGGCGAAATCAAACAGGTTCTCCCCAGCCGGGAGGATTCCCTGGACAGGCTCATGGAAGAAAATACCCGCCAGTTTGCCACTGCTGCGGAGAGCGTGGAGGATGTAGTGATCCGAAAACTTGTGGTGGACAAGCTACATACCGCGCTTATACAGCTTACCAAAGAAGAACGGGATTTCATTTGTGCCCTGTTCTTTGACGAGAAAACAGAAAGCGAAGTGGCAAAAGGCCTGGGCGTTTCCCAGCAGGCCGTCCACAAGCGGAAAAACCGGATACTCAAAAAGCTGAAAAACTTTTTTGAGTAAATAGGGTTGTTAGACCTCTCACTCAACGGCAAATAGAGTGAGAGGTCTTTTTTATCTCTCCCGGAACTTTGAAAACTGCATACCCATTCATCAGGCACATTCCCGCTGCTTTGACGAAAGCCAAAGCCCAGGCGGCTGCTGCGCGGCGATCTGCCGGAAGAAAACAACGAGACACCACCGAAAAAGAAAATGCAGGTCTTTGGTTTGTTCTTCCCGGCAAGGAGCGAGAAACAGCAGGCTGTCAGTACCGGATGGCTCCCGGTACGGCCATGACCGGCAGCGGGGACAATGATACTCCCGTCCAGCCTAACGTCCGAGCGTTGAAGCGGCCCGCCGCCGTGATCCGTCGCAGGCAATGGGGGCGGTTGCGTGAGAACCACGCGAGGGGTGAGATTCCCCGTGGAGCTGGCAAGCCGCCAGCCGTTTGATGACTTCCCACCCGGTGCTTCGGGGCGTCGAGGACAAATAGGAGCACCTTTGAAATACGGGCCGTACAGCAGGACGGGCCAATGAAAACAGAGGATTGTTTTATCTCTCCCCGGCCTTCATTCTGTTCTGCTGCGCGGCCTTTACATAGGCGGCCCATGCCGCCTAATTTTTCAAAGGGAGGTCATAAGACATGAACAGGACATATCTGCGCGGCGATATGTACTATGCCGATCTGGGCCGGGGAATCGGCTCCGAGCAGGAAGGCTATCGCCCCGTCCTTATTCTTCAGAACAACACGGGGAACAAATACAGCCCCACCGTCATTGTGGCGGCCATTTCCAGCAAAGTGGACGCCAAGGCCAAGCTGCCCACCCACTATCTTCTCCAGGCGGAAAACGGGCTGGAACTGCCTTCTCTCGTTCTTTTGGAACAGCTCCGCACCATTGACAAGAAACGGCTGGGCGCGTACATCGGACATCTGGAGGAAAAGCATATCCGCAAAATCAACCACGCCCTGGCGGTCAGCGTGGGGCTGATTGAGGAAGTTCCCGAAAACTTAATCATGTGCCTTTGCCCGGCCTGTGCCAATAACTTCTACGGCACAGGCTCTTATTATTTGCGCAGGGTTCACCCTGGCCGGGTGGAAAAGGACATTTGCACCTACTGCGGCCAGCGGCCCGGTTTTGACTATGAGGTTGTAAAGCGCCGTCAATGACCGGGGTACAGCACATGGAGATCGTATTTCACACTGGGAAAGACAGCGAGCAATCCCTGCGCCAGTTCGCTGAAAAACGCGCCGAGTTTTTAACCCGTGAATTGCGGGATTTGAACGCGGAAGAATTAAAAGCGTTGCTTTCCACATTGAAAGAGGATCATCGCACCTTTGAGCAAAAATGAGGATGTTCCTATAATAATGGAGAAAGGGTGGTTTACTCATCGCCCTGGAAAGGAGGATATTTGAATATGAAACGCAAGGCAAGAATCCAGACGGGAATCGATGATAGATTGGTGGCCATATATGCGAGAAAGTCCCGTATTACGAATAAGGGGGACAGCATTGGAGTTCAGTTTAAGCAAAGCGCCGACTATGCGATCAATCAGCTTTCCCTACCGGAAGATTACGAATTTGCCCGGTATGAGGACAAAGGTTTGAGCGGCTACTATTCCGACCGCCCGGATTTTCAAAGGCTGCTCCGGGACATTGAAATGGGGAAAATCAAGGCTGTGGCCTGCTACAAATTAGACCGAATCAGCCGGAAAACTTCCGATCTCATGCGGCTGCTGGAATATTTCGAGCGCCATGATGTGACACTTTTGGTCTGCTCCAACAATATCAATACGCGGATCAGCACATCCAAAATCATCATTCAGGTGCTGGCCATTATCGCAGAATTTGAACGCGATATTCTCACGGAACGTATCCAGGATAACTTGATGGAGCTGGCGAAAGATGGGCGCTGGCTGGGTGGCAAAACACCGACCGGCTTTTCTTCCCAACGTGTGACAACGGGAAGTGGAAAAAACAAAAGTGCCATTAGTTTTCTTGTCCCTGTGCAGGAAGAAAAGGAGATTGTGCTGGAAATCTACGGCACCTTCTGGGAGACACGTTCTCTCTTGCAGACGGCAAATATCATCAATGAGAAATATGAAACGAAGCATGGCGCGAAGTTTACCACATCCACCATCCGGCTGATACTGCGGAATCCAATCTACTGCGTGGCAGATGAATATTCCTACAACTATTTTCTGGAGCATGACGGAAACCTGTTTGGCGAACCGTCCGACTTTGATGGTCAGCATGGGCTTACAGCTTATAACAAGACCGACCAGATGAAAGTTGAGGATGAGGATTCCACCTTTTTCAATCCCAAGTTCTTACAACTTCTTACCAGGAAACCCATTAGTGAATGGATTGTTTCCGTGGGCCGCCATGAGGGATTTATCAGTTCCCGGAAATGGGTGGAAACACAAAATATGCTGGATGAGATTGCCGAAAAGTATAACCGGCCTCATAGAAAAACCAATGCTTTGTTGTCCGGCTTAATGTATTGTCCGATTTGCGGAAAACGGCTGCGGGTGCTGCCGGAATCTAATCGCTGGACGAATGGCAAGCCTCGATTCAAGTACGCCTGCCCTGGTGTGCGGGCAAAGGAATGTACCTTCAAAGGGGTTGAGGGTGTAACGCTGGATGAATTTGTTATCCACTCACTCTCCAGCCTGCAAGAAGAACATTCCGACTATTACCGGCAGCTTTTGGAAAACAGGGTTGCCAGTATGATCCGCACCGATCAAAGCGAGAAAGAGTACCAGGAAACCAAAAAGGCTATTGAACGCTTAAATGCGGATATTGCCGCACAGGTACGAAATCTGCGTGAAGCAGACGACGCCCTTAAACGCTTTATCCAGGATGATATAAAGGAATTGACGGACGAGCTGGCAAAGCGCGAAGCTGCCCTGCGCCGAATGGAAGATACACAATCTGAAAATCAGTATCTCATCCATGAACTGAATGGCATGAAAAAAAGGCTGCTGTCCTTTGAGGAGTTTGCAAAGGGCGCACAGCCTGAAGCTCTGTTTACTTTGGTTCATTCGATTGTTGACCGAATTTATATTACTACTGATGGCACCAAACAGAAATGCCAGGTGTATATCAAAGGCTGCGCCACGGAGGATTATTCCGACGTACTCGGCGCAGCCGGGTACATAGAGGAAGAACCCCTGTTACCGGTGGCGTCGTATGTGCCGCCGATGTGTGATTTAGATTACTATAGCATTACCAATGAACGAATAAGCGGATTGTTCAGTCTTGAGCTTTTCTCCGATGGGAAATACTCATGGTGGAGTGACCTTGCGTATCATGTTGACAAATATAATCTCAGATTGCCTACAGAATTTGAGAATTATGTGCTAAATCTCGCAAAAAAGATTTAATTAAAAAACACCCTTTCGAGGGTGTTTCAGACTTTTTCTACAAACTGAAACGCCCGGTTTTATTCCGGGCGTTTGCATTCTGGATATTTTGGATACGTACTACTTAGTCTTCCTTCCAGTAAAAACATCCGTTTCTGTCTGACGGATTGTTATATCCGCCGTATCCACCATCGCAGTGTACTCTGCCATACTGGTCCTTATCGTTCCAGTCGGCATAGCGACAATCACGGCAGTTACCGAAGAATGTACCCTCAGGTAATCTGATTTCTGTTACTTCTTTCATGCTATCACCTCCTTTTATACAATAACAAGTTCATCTTTCGTAATTTCAATTGTTCTTCCGTTTCGTACCGCAATGAACGGAACTATCTGCTTTTCCGGAAGCACGACCAACGGAAAGTATAAGTGTTCGATGCTTGACGGCATACATTCCATAATGGTATTGATATAGCGTATATCACCATCGGACAATGTACAGACACCGAAAAAGTGCGTATGGAATATCCCTCTGAATGCAATTTCTTCCCTTTGCCATGCCTTTATTGTCGTGTTCAGCCTGGTGACATCCGGTGAATAGAAGCATCCACAACCGCTGTTACGCCCATCATCAAGCTGATACCTGCTTATTATGCCGTCTGAGCTTCCGAGAATGCCTCCTATTTCAGGCGGTTTCACCGGCATTGCATTCAGAATACGTCTACATACACCGTCTGTTATCTTCATACAGTTACCAGCCTTTGATCAAAAGCTGAACCAGCTTGATTATTCCCGTAATAATGATACGTGCAAATTCTATGTACGCAAACACAAATGCACCGAGAATTATAAACACGACCTTCATCCATGTTTTCTTGGGATCGCTGAAAAACCTGCCGAGCTTGTTGTCTGCAAACCTTGCCGCACCGATAAGTCCGAATGCAAAATAGCAGAAAACAAATACTATAATCAATATCGTACTAAGCGAAAAATCCATTTTGTCAATTCTCCTTTAGATTTAAATCAATAGCGCCATCCACCCGAACGATCCTTATACTGCTCTCCGGGGCTTCTCCAGCTGCCGTCTTCATCAACATAATCATCGTTCACCGAGCGCCATGCGCCGGACGCATCAACGTAGTCCTCGTCCGGCGATCTCCATGATCCTGAGTAATCAATATAATCCTCATCTGGCGTTCTCCACGCTCCGGATGCATCCATATACTGCTCTTTTTTCCATCTTGGCATTACTTTTTTCCTCCTCTCATTTCTTCCAGTGCTTCATAATATTCATCGCACAGACAATCTATAAATGCGTCATCTCCTCCGTCAACAAAGCTGTCACAGGTATGCCACACAGGATTGAAGTCGTCGGGAAAATCAACATTCATTGCTTTGCACCAATGTATGCGTTCTTTTGTCTTTCCCGGCTTGCCTGCACGATTTGCGCAGTATTCGCAAGTGTGTTTCGATTCGTTATCGCGAGTATATCTGAAATTATTGTAATACATCACTTTCTTGTAATCCCGTATATAATATTCGCAGATATTACCCGGTACGGCTCTCATCTGGTGCCTTACACAGAAATTTTTCCTGATGCCGATACAATTCTTTTTGGTTGCATAGAATATACACATCAGGCAGCACTTTTCATTGAACATATGCTTCACCCTTTGTCAAGTTTATTTGTCATTATTACCATCTGTATTGCCGTTATCGTAACTGTGAGCTTGCTTAACCAAATCGCACATTAAATTTATCGTTGCTTCTTTTCCGCCGCTTTCATGATACAGGCAAACGGCTGTATGCGGCGAGAATTCCTTGCAAAATGTTATGTTCAGATACCGGCATTTGTGATACAGCACATGACCTTCTAATATTCCCTCTCTGTAGACACAATTGCCACATTCGTACTTTTTATGCGGATCGCGTGCTTTGAAAAGAGCGTATTCCAGTACCATGTCATCATCCTGAACAAATTTCTCGCAGCAGAAATTCTTTTTCACCTTAGCGCTATTATGTACGGCACATAAATATGACGTTCCGATAATACCGTGTCTGACTTCTGCATTCCTGCAGAATCTGCACTTTTGCGTATCAAGCATAGATTTTCACCTCTGTTTATTTTGCTATCTCCTATTATAGCTTTAAAAAATCAAAAAGGTGGTTTTCATACACAAAATGCACTTTTTATGTCATCAATTGCAGTTACAACTCGTTTTTTGTCAAAAAAAATAACGATAGCAGAAGCTGATAAAGCAACTTCTGCTATCGTTGGATATGGGAATAAGGAAGACATCTTACGGCGGAAAATGCCGTATAAATGTGATTACATAAGTATTATAGCAACAAAAAACGCTAACGGCGGTATTTTGTCATAATATGCACATTTTCTGCAATGAAATGCAATCAGCCGATTTCAGTGAGTGAAACTACCGATCGTGCCGTATTGCCGTCGGCATTGAGTACATAAGCGCCATTGTACTTCTCTACTATCCGGTTAATTATATCCGTTCCGTGTCCGTGATCTCCCGTTTTCTTTGTTTTCGGCTTATCCTCTGTGTCAATAGTCATATCGGTATTGTTTGTCGTTTCGATAAAGAGCAAACCGGCTTTTCTCCGGATAGTGACAGTTACGAAAGAATTATCCTCGTGTTTTGCCGCCTCTTCCATTGCATTGTCAATAAGATTAACGAGCAGCGAGCAGGTATCTATCCTCTCAAGATTAAGCTTTTCAGATTTATCCATGTTTACGGTAAATCCGATATTCTTCTTTTTGGCTTCGTTGCTTTTCTGCCAGAGAACAGCATTTACCAGAGCGTCACCGCAATAAATCGGCACCGACATTTTCTCAGCCTTGGTTTCCATTTCGCTGAGAAGTGAATCACGTTCCTGCATGCTTATATCATCGCCGGTATAGGTCAGTGTCCTTGCCGCCGCAAGCAGATTGAGAATATCGTGCCTGTATTCCCTGATTTGCGTATACTGCTCCGCAAGGTCGTCATAATATTTAAGCTGTAGCTGCATCTCGTTTTCAAGCAACGCTATAGTCTGTTTCATTTCCTGAACATGGCTGTTTTCCTTAAGCGCATGATACATAAGGAAATCGGACAGCAAAGCAACTACTACGGCTACTATCAGATAAGGATTGGTAAGAAGATATTTGTCCATCTCTTCCCACGCTCTGAACAGGCACGCAGTAAAGAACAGTCCCTGTCCAAACGGGAACAGCCAGAAATACCCCAGACTATTTGTATTTTTACGCTTGAGCAGCTTATTCCATATTCTGAGCAATATCAGGAAATTGATCCACAGTATTATATCAAGTACAACAGTATATATGATTGCGTCTTTGGTATATGGTCGCACCTCTGTCGGGTAATAGCCAAGTACATTGTAAACAACAGAAGTTGACACAAGTGCTATCAACGTAAGTGAAAGCTGTGATAAGGCAAGCGCCGCAATGCAGATGCGCTTCTTCTCTTTGAAGCAGACAAGAACGGTTATCACCATCATTGCAACAAGAAAATACTGTGAGAAATATTTGTCGTCAAGAAGCGGATAAACAGGTGGACTGAATGCGACAGCAAACGGAACAAGGATGATGAACGCCCTGTTGAATCTGGGAGTCAGCATCAGCGTAAGAATCGTAAAATACGACAGCCACTGGAACACGTCATGAAAAATAAAATAAAGAATATCGATTATTAATTGTTCATCCATATGCCCTCCGTCAGTGCTGTAACACAGAATACATTTCCGTAACGATACGCTTGAAATCATTTACAAAACTACGACCTATATCGATCTCGGTATTGTCGGTCAGAGTGACTGTTTTCCATCCGTTAAAATTCCTGACATACTCAAGATTGACACAGTAGCTTTTGTGGCACTGCACAAAATTTTTCGGCAACATATTCATAAACTGAGAAAGCGTACTGTTGACGGTAATCTCTTTTGTTTCCTCGCAAGGCGTATAAATAGTCAGCTTTCTGCCCTGAACGGAAATATGCGTGATTTTATCGGTACGGATAATATATTTCTCCTGCTGGGTTTTGACGCATATAAAACGTTTATCGTTTTCCGAATTCCGATTTATCCCTTTAATACGCTCGATGGCATTTTTCAGATATTCGGTTTTCACAGGCTTTACAAGAAATGCAGCAGGCACAACATCCGGCGGACAATTGAATATCGCCTGCGAATAGTCGTCAGGGTAACCGGTGATATACACAATGCTGATATTCGGATAACGATGCTGAATATCGACAGCCACATCGATACCGTTCATGTTTTCAAGGTTTATATCCAGGAAAATCGCATCAACATATCCGGATAACTCAGGTAAATTGAAAAGCAATCTTTTGGCTGAATGAAATACTTTTACAATACTGTCAGGTTCGGTTTCAGACAATTGTTTACCGAAATAATCCGCAAAATCCTTATTATCATCACATACAATAAAATACATTTGTTTATAGTCCCCATAAATACTCAGAATTTCAGCTAAATATAATTATATCATTTTTTATACCTCAGTCAAGAAAAATTTATTTTTTCATTGTTCCGGTAAAGCAAAATTGCAGTGCCTTTCCAATAGATTATGTCAAGCGTTTCTGCCAATCTTTTTTCTTTTTGTACCCTTCTATTGAAATCCTACAATGAAATATTGTCATATTTCATAAAATATTATTGAACTTTAGCCAAAAATATAGTATAATAATCTTATACAGCCGACCAATTGTATAAAACTATTTTTATTAGGAGGTTTATTATGAGTTTGTTAGACAAAAAGCTTTCTGCGCTTTTGCCGGGAAGTCGCGTTCGCTTCACTAACCTGTCAGGACAGGTCATTGAAGGAATAATTGCTGAGAATGATGGGAAAGAATCGCTCTCTGTTCAGGTTACGTCAATGGCAACGATCAGGTATGATCAAATCGGAATGGTTGACGAGTACGGTCAGCATACAATCGTTATGCAAGAGCCATCTCTTGCAGATAACACAGTTGCTGTTTCTGTCTCTGCCCCAGCAAAAGCAACCGAGCCTGCAGCTGAGCCAAAACCTTTAACAACAGAAGTAAAGCCTTTGACCATAGAAATAAAACAGCTGAAGGGTGATAAAGAATCAGTTTCACGGGCTTACAAAGCAATGGAACCACATGAAAAGAAGGCCTTTGAACAGCCTTATAATAAATTTCAAAGCTATTTGCAGAGCCACGATGAAACAAAGTACGATGAAGCAATAAATCTTATATGGGATATTATTGAGGATAACGAGTGGGATTTCAATTCCAGAGTAAACTTTATGCTCGCACACATTCAGCTTTCCCATAATGAATACAGTGCGGCTTCGGAGTCATTCTTCTATGCAGGAAACTACCGTTACGCATACTGTGCCGCTTATCAGGGCTCTGAAAAGTACAACGGATTGTATCAGCTGGCAGCGGCCTTCTCTGCAGTTTATCTGTTATCAGGAGCGCCGGAAGAAATTGCTGAAGCATCAGAAGTGCTGAGGAAAGCATCAGTTATTTCAAAGGATATTTCAGGAATAGATTATGTTCTGAAACACACATCATCAGAAGAAATAAAAGAAAATCTTTTAGAAGTCCTTAAAGTATTGGGTAAGGACTATGTGAAGTACAATACAGAGCTGTCTGATGCCAAGATACTTTCTGAAAGACTCCGACAGTTTTATCCTTCTGATGAGATTGAAAATAAAATAACTGATTTTCTTTCAAAAGTTCCTGTTGATGAAAAGGAAGAATCAGCTGAAATTAAGTCCTCTGTGTCTGACACTGAGCCTGACATTACTAAAGAACATAAAGGAAAGATAGTTACTTATAACTATTTTGAATGGAAAGGTACAGTCAAAGACGATGACGGCAGAGAATATCCTTTTGCGGTTAAGGACATCAAAGATGCATCGCTTCAAAATCAGGTCAAGAAAATATTCTCAAAACAGTTTGAGCCTATCAACGTAAAATTTACACTTTCTAAAATGGCAAATAAATATGTTGTTTCCGTTATGAGGCGAGGCATAGAACCTTCTAAGCCAAAGTCCGAGCCTGTTGTTTCTAAACCCATAAACTTAAACGGAATCACAATAGCTTCTGCTAATTATTTGTTTACAAACAAAGACTTCACAGGCGCTATGGAGATCTATAAACAGCACATGGATGATGAAGAGTGGGAAGTCGCCTTTGCTCAGGTCATTATGTGCTACCTTGCTCTCAGCAACGAGAACGAGGAACTCGGCTACTTAGAGGAGCTTCGTGCGTTTGTTGAAAAATATTCAAACCGTACTTCAAAGAATCCCAAAACTCTTGAAGCCCTGCAGCAGTTCTACTCTAAGATCCAGGATTACGAAAATGCTCTCCGTGTTCTGAATGAACTTATGGAGTTATGCGCTCCGAGTGAATTGGGACGTATACTTCATTATACCATAGGAAAAGAACGCTGCTACAGGCTTATGAAAAACTACCGTTCAGCTATCAGCGAAATGCTTGACTGGCTTGATATTGTAAAACGCAATAAAATTAAAGAGCGTTATGCTCAGAGAGACACTCTTGCATATACCGAACTTGCCGAACTGTATTTTGAAGCAGAAGATTATGAAAATGCAGAAAAATATGCCGGTCTGTGTGCCGAAAGTGAACGCAGACAGGCTTTGGTGAAGAAACTTGAAGCCAAGAAAGCTGAATCTGCTGCCGAAAACAACGATGAAACCGACGAAGACAGCTTTGACGATGAAGATGATATGATAAACGAAGCTGTTTCTGAGCCGGAGGAATCGCTCCAGACAGCTTATGAGGAATATAAAGATGCTGACGGTTTCGATGTACTCGATCTGGACGATACGACAGTTATCTCAACGGCTTTCAGCTTTGACGCAGACCACCTTTACTGTCTCCTCGCTTATCTTAACGGTGCATCGGCAGTTTCTGCATCATCTAAGAAAACAAGAACAGATGAAAACGGTGAGACTGTCTATGTCGGACAGACAATCAAGGCGATAGATACAGCAGCTGCTTACGCTTTTAACAGTCCACTCATGGATACGGAGTATCTCAGCACAGAGATACTAGCTGTTTATGAAGAAGTGCAGAAGTATTTACCGTATACGGCACATTCCATGTTTGCAGCTTCTGCTCTGTATGCACTTTTCAACACACCGTCTATTCCCGACTATAGCATCGGTGACTTTGCAGTTGTTATAGAGGACTATGGTCTGGAACAGTATCCTGCACTGCTTCCGCTGATAAATGATCTTGTATCTTTTCGTGAAAACACCGGCTATGGTATGGATTCATTTGCAGGCTATAAAACCAGCACTCGTGTACTTGAATCTATTATTGCAGAAGCACAGGCTTGCTGTGAATCCGTAGATATGCGCAACGATGTATTTGAAAGTCAGGGACAAGTCCGCAGACTTCGTGAATTTATGTTCTCTAACGATGACAGTGAACTCAGGACCTGCCTGAATATCGTTGCCGAAAATGATATTAATAAGTATCAGTATGCAAAAAAAGCGATCACTGATTTGTTTATCCGTTCAGGAAAAACAGCATTGATTGATAACATTGACATTAAAAAAATGGATAAATTCATCGACGGATATTGGGATAAGGCAAGGGACGTTATCCTTGATGAAGGCAGACACATTTCAAGGCCTCATGACAAGATCAAGGGTAGCAAGCGCAACAACGTTGTTATCACAATACGCCGCATACTGTCATGTATCTGTGACTGGCTTTCTGTTGCTGAACATTCGAGCAGTAATGATAATAATTATGTTTCTTCTCACTATGATAAACTTGCACCAAAAGTGATCAGCGAGCTGAATGACATAATCGCTTCCTGCAATTCTATATTGAATAACGGTTTTGATTGGGGTACAGAAAGCATACGCAGAGCCGCTGAGGAAATACTGGCTAAGATGAACGGTACATACAACAATAAGTCAAGGCGCTATTTCTTCATCGACTTCCTCAAAGGTGAAGACGTACTGCTGAATGACAGCTATCTCCCGGAAATGCAGTCTACATTCTGCGGTGTCCCCGGATTCAACATACTTTCACGAATTGAAAGACACGCTTCAAAGTCTCACCCTGAACTCCATGAGCGTTTCACAGAAATACTCAGCAACGATGAATCCAAGCATAATTTCCGTACTGCACGTCTTATCAAAGCTTACGGAGATGATATGGACATTAAGGAGATCACCGAGCATAAGGATCTGGCACAGTACAACGATTGTCTCAAGCAGGCAAGACAACGCTTTGAGACCAAGAGCCAGGACTTCTATGCTGAGCTTGAACTTTGTGAAAGCTATGGTACAATCTCCAATATCAACGGTGAAAAGGATAAGATTTGGTCAATAGCCGATGACTGGTACCGTATCAGCAAGATAACAGGAGATTACGGCTTCTATGTCAGACTTCTTGAAGTGCTGAGGCATGATATATCCGTCAAGGCCGAAAAGAAGGGCGAACAGCTTATGCGCCAGCTTGATGATATTGCAAGCAATCCTAACTACAACTTTGGTGTATTCAGCAAGGAAATGATAGAAGCGAAGATAAACGATCAGAATTTCTCATCGGCTGAATTCATCATGGGCTGTATCCTTCGTGGTGATGTAAACGCTATATCTGACTACTCAGACGAGCCTTTCGGCTATTTTAAGGAATTTATAGACGAATATGCCACCAACTCCCGTGCTGTGCGCGGTGCAGGCCGTGACATAGCTGATACTATTTATGAGTATTCGGGCAAAAAGGATCTTGAAAAGGCTCTGCAAGTTCTGACAAACAACGCCCGTAAAGAGACTAAGGGCGGTGCAAATCTGCTCAAAAACTGGATCCCGAGAGGAGGCCCGGCAAATACGGAACTGCTGTCAAACCTCCTGACTAAGCTGGGATTCAAGCCCGTTTCTATTGATCCCGATGAAAGCATAGATTTTGAAGCATATCATGTATTCTGCCGAAAGCAGATCGGCAAGGTAAACTATGTCCATCACATTCCTGCCTTTGGCTCAAAGAGCGAAACTGAGGGCTTCCGTGTGCTTTGCCTTTATGGAACATACAACTGCGATGCACTTATGGACAAGTTCAGATCGGCAAATTCAACGGCTAAGCACACTCTTGTTCTGTTGGACTTCGCACTGAACATCGAGGAACGCAGAAGGCTTGCAAGAAAGATAAAAGAAGAAAAGTCGTTCTCCAAAACATTCATTGTTATTGACCGTGTTATTCTTTTCTATCTGGCAAAGCATTATGCCGAGAATACTGTTCTGAGAAGGCTTCTGGCTGTCACACTGCCGTTTGCTTACTATCAGCCGTTTGTAGAAGCATCAAGACAGGATATGCCGCCTGAGCTGTTCACTGGCAGAGAGACCGAACTCACCTCTATCGAATCTCCCGATGGTGCAAACCTCGTATACGGCGGCAGACAGCTCGGAAAGAGCGCTCTGCTGAAAATGGCAAGAAAGAACATTGACAGAAACGCTAACGGAGACAGAGCCGTTTGGATCGAGATCAAGGATATGACAGCGGCAGATGCTCTCAAAGTGGTCTGCGATAAACTGATACTTGAAGATATTCTTGACGCAGACTGCAAGTGTGAAACCTGGAACGAACTTGCAGGACATATCCAAAGACGCTTGATGAGCGATGATCCTAAAAAGCGTATCAACTACCTGCTCCTTATGTTGGACGAAGCCGACACCTTTATCGCAACAAGCGGTGAAACAGAAGATCAGCCGATCACAGCACTGAAAAATCTGCCTTCCGACAGATTCAAGCTGGTTATGGCAGGTCTGCATAATCTCAGCCGTTATAACAGAAAGTCAATGCACATGAATTCAAATCTGATACACCTGACACCGATCACTATAAAGCAGTTCCGCCGTGAAGAAGCCACAAAGCTCCTGACCAGCATACTTGCTTATCTCGGTTTCAAATTCAATCAGAAGATCATTGACAGCATTCTTGCTTCTACATACAATTATCCCGGTCTGATACAGTTCTATTGCCAGAAGCTCCTGGAAGCTATGAAGAACGAAGATTACGCAGGATATAACGAATCCTCCACTCCGACATATGAAGTAACGGAGAGCCACTACAAGAAGGTTCTTTCAGACAAGGCTTTCACCGAGCTTGTAGATCAGAAATTTGAAGCTACGTTATTCACAGAGGAAGAAGGACACAGCAACTACCATATCATAGCACTTATCATAGCATATCTGTACTATGCAGAGCCGAACGATAAAGGCTACACCGAAGCCGATCTGCTGAGAATTGCTGAAGAATACCGCATAAACCGTGTAACTATTCTGAAACCTGAACAGCTGTCTGAAATACTTAATGAAATGTGTGATCTGAATGTTATCACGGTTATGGAAGGAAATTACCGCTTTGCAACGGACGGTTTCCGCAAGTATCTCGGCAATCAGGAACAGGTAGAAAAGAGCATCAGCGAATACTTTGAGGAGGCTGTAACAGTATGACAGGTGAACTCTGGTGGCGCAGGCTTGTCAACTCCGCAAGATTTCTTGATGATCTGAAAGACACGCTGGCTGATGACAAGTCCGTACTGCTCCTATTTGATACAGATATTCCGTGGCTGGATATTATGACGGAAACTCTTGAGCAAAAGCTCGCAGATGCCAATGACAACAGGACATTTGATGTACTTGATGTTTCAAAGGCAGATGATCCCGGGTCTTATCTTATGAAACGCTATTGTAGTAAAGAGGAGCAAAAGAAGTATTGGCCAACAACACACGGCAGTCCTGAAAAGTTTCTTGCGCAGAACAAGGTAACTCCGCTGAACAAACGTTATGTTTGTCTTACGGACATAAAGCCGGACGATGCTTCCAAATGGGCATCTTCTGTTGTCGAGTACCTTGAAAACTGTGAAGATGTACATGAACATGGTGTGTTCATTATTATCTTAGATGGTATGAACGTACCGGGCTCAAAACATCTGACAACTTTCAGGTATAACGATTATGTAACTGACTACGACTGCATGATGCTTTGTCTTACATTGGTTTCTGACCTTAAATGCAGCAGAGCTGAAAAGATGTACTTATGTGAAGTCGCAAGCAACATAGCACACAACAACGTGGAGCTTGCAGCAATGCTCGCATCGAGAAGAACAAACCTGATACAGAATCCTTACAATGTTTCAGCAAAGGTCTTTGAAGAAAACGAGGTAAAGGTCACTAATCTTAAAGAACGAGTGAGAATGGCTGTATGGGAAGCTCAGATAAAACTTGTATTTCCAAAGATTGAAAATTTCCGAGCTGACCTCATCAGGAAGTACGAAAGCAAGATCTCACGCTTTCTTCCAATCAAAAGCTCAAACAATGATGTTGTTGACAAGGCTACTGACTTGGAGATCGGACAACTGTACTTTATCTGCCGTTCACAAAAAATCATCGACTTACCGGAGTTTGAAATGCTGAAAAAAATGCGTGATGCGAGAAATACGCTCGCACATTGGGAAGCGTTATCGTATGACCGACTGACAGAGATTAACTTAATATAAAACCAAAAGCGGAAGTTCAAATCAGAACTTCCGCTTTAACCTTGAATCCAATGGGTTCAAGGTTATTTTCGTAATTGGGCTTATAAATACGGTTATCAAGGCCAAAAGGCTTCTTTTCCGTGATTTTCCTTAGCTCTAACTTCTCGTAATTCTCTTCACACATATACATTTTCGCATCGAAATTGTCAATGTAGTGCAAAGAAATACTTCGGAAATCGCCAGACAAGATACTGTACACCATTCCTGTGTACCGTGGTGAGCAAGCATCATGTAGATTAAGAGCCCGACTTTCTCTTTGTTGTAGTAGCTGTCAGCCGTGACCATTTCAATCCACGCCCTCGTGAAGAGGGCGACTGCAAATTTATACAATGATTATCTTTATTTTGAAGCTAAATATCACATTTCGGACATTTTCCATCAATAAAATCATTAGATATTCATCTTCGCTGTAGCTCATTAAATATTGTCAATTATCTCAGGCTGTACTGCACCCTCGGGATTGTTGAGTATAATATCATAATCGGCTACAGAATTAGGTTCCTTTCCGTTAAGCTCAGCCTTTTCCTTTATCTGAACAGCATTATGTATCTTTGCAGAAGATACCTTAGGTGTTTTACCGTCATGCTTCCACCAGTAAACTCTGCACACCTGCATGCTTCCTTCGGGACGTGCGGAAGAACAATCGTTTTCAAACAGCGTTACGAGTGCCTTTTTTATCTTTTCCGCATCTTCGTCGCTGAAGCCTGTTTTTTCAGCAAGCTGGCAGTTAATACTGCCCTTGAATACATACAGACCAAAACCAACACGGTTTTTTGTACCCATAGTATCAGAAGCTTTACCGTTCTTACCGCTCTCTCCGTTTACGCTCTTTGTTATCTGCATACTGATTATTTCAATAGGAGATACGCTCTTTGCAATGCTGATTGATACCGGACCCCTTACACCTACTGAAACGCCATCTTTATAAGCGAACACCTGACCAAAGCTGCGGACATCTATCCACTGTTCACAAGCGATCCTTGCGTATTCATCCTTGTTAGTATTCTTGCCTGAAGATGCTTTTTTGAGTTCATCGCAAGAATCCGCTCTTGCTCTTAAGCTGTCGCATCCGTCATCACACTTGTCATCACTCTGTACGAATATTCTTTCGCCCATATCCTGAAGTCTGTTGCGTATCTTACGCTTGATGCAGACATCTGAAATCTCACCCAGACCCTTTGAATTTATTCTGGGACGGTTACCGCTTAAAGGATCGCCGTTGGGATTTGCGTCCGTTGCTGAGATAATAACCTCAAAATCTACCTTGTTTGCTAATGTGCTCATAATTATTCTTCCTCCTTGTTATCGTCTGTTTTCTTTGTGAAAAAATCATTCATCTGACAGCTGTATGCATGCAGAAATTCCGAAGACAACGGTGAATTATCGTTGTAGGAATCCAACGGGAACATCGCTGTGATCTGATTTATCATACGCTCAAAATAACTTCTCTTACCGATATTCATTCTGTTGAGATACGGTCTGAGACTCAGACAAAGCACCTTCCATGTTTCGCACGGGTGATTTGAAAATGCCTCCATCAAGCGCTTTGCGTTAGTCGGTCGGTTTTCGTTATCGTCATACGTTGAACCTTCCGCATAATCTGCTACTGCAAGCAGTCTGCCGTACAGATAATCTCTGTCGCAGCATTCTTTTTCAAGTGACATTGTACACTCTCCTTTTGTTTCGATAATTCTTTTTCGTATCATGCCGCAGGCACAGTTAACAACTCTTTGCCAGTTGTTGCTTTTATTATCAAAGGCATTGTATCTGCAAGCTCTGATGAACAGTTGGTTTACTATATCCTGCGGTATTCTTCCGCCGCATACGATATACGGAATAAGTCGCTGATAAACATCTTTTTTTGTTTTTTCGCCCGGTTTAAGCACACTTCCTTCTTCATTGCCATAAGCACAGGCGGCAATTTCATATACAGAAAAAGAACGGCGTTTACCATAGCATATCCACGAGGTATCTCTATGCCATTTTTCAAGGTTAGAAAGATAATCCGAGGTTGCAACCTCAGCATATTCCGTCATTGAAAGTCTTCCCGTTGTAGCACTGTCGAACATAATCAAAAGAGTTTTAGAATCGCTTTTGTATTTGTTTTTGGTACCCGTAATAGAAGCTATCGTAAGCGTTTTGTTTATTTCGCCGGTGTTGCTTTCAGGAATATAGCCATCTTCATCGTCATCAAAGCTGCATCCCTCAAAAGGCTTTTGAATTTCTTCAAGATTATTTTCCCATACCAGAATGCACAGACCGTCTACAATATAGCCTTGTTTTTTTATCAGGCATTTAAGCGCATTGTGTAACTTCTGCGAGTAGTCAAAGCTGATTGCGGTAGCCTGAGTTTTATCCGCAAATCTTCCTCTATATGAAAAACCGCTTACATCGTTTGTGGAAAACAGCTTTGCCTTATCGCCGGTATTTCGTATTTTAGACGGATGCTTATATGTTATACCGCCGTGTTCGCCTGAAGCATAGCAAATATCCGAAGTCGCACAATCGCCGCAGGCATACGCTATATACGCCTGATACAAGCTCTCGTCTTTCCATAGCTTTTTTCCGTCAACGCTGAATCTCACAAAGCATTCTGCGGGATCGGTATTTGCTATCTTTTCATCGGATAATTTGCCTTTTTCATTCAAAGTGAATATCCCTGCGTCAATCAGATCAGCAATTATAGTGCCTTTGGAAAGATAAGTGTATACAGCCTTTACTTCCTGCGGTGCAGAGCCTGACTCGCACCATTTTTTCAGATTTTCGATATACGCATTATAATAATCGCTGTTGTCGCTTTTTTTGACATCTGCATACTTAGGATAATCGCCTGCAATATATATCAGTTTATCTGCAAGCGGATGCGGATTGATACCTGCTCCTCTGGACGATGAATCCTCTGTTACGGGAATTATTGTAACAGCATCTTCTTTTTCGACTTTTTCTGCGAATCCTATTGACGGTATAGTGCCATCTGAATTGATATCTATTGTAATTTGTGCATTCTGTGTCGAATGACAAAGCGGAAGTAAATTCCGGTCATTCGTTGAATTCAGAATGTCATATGCTCTCATCAATTCATCAGTCCAACTCAATATCATCACCCCTGCCTATAAAGTCGAATTCTTCAAGTCCGCTGAAATTATCAAGTTCTTTATCAAACGGCTTTATTTTCATATCACGGATATGCCTTTTCTGAGATTTGGGAATATCATTCGAATGATCAAACTTTATAACCCCATCTTTCATAACAGGCCGCCAGAATCTGACGGTAAGTTTGCCCTTGTCTTCTTCCCTCTCAGCTTCGTCTGCATAAGTAATGCCATGATACATAAAGCCATACGGAATTTCTGTACCCTGATAATAGCTTACACCTTCATCATAGCTGCAAGGCTCGACATACCCCATACATTCTCTTGTACCGAGGAAAATATCACGCCTTCCGCCACGCTGTATCATGCGTTTTGCAATGTTATGATGCTTGTTTTCGTTCCGGTCTTTTTCAAGCTCGGGACGGTTGTCATTCCATTCAAAGTGAGCTCTTACCCTGTACTCCACATCTTTAAGATAGGTGTAATACGAAAGGTCGTTGCCTCCGCCGTATTTTATCGGACGGATGCCCTTACGTTCCATAGAGATCTTATTCATCACCCTGCACTCGTCTATCACCCATATGATAGTCGGCTTCCAGTATATGCTCATGAGTATGCCTTTCAATGCCTCATAAGTCGGTATGGGATAACTGAATTTTTCTCCGCCCGGACGTGTCAGCACGTCTGCAAACAGTGCGAAATCTCCGCTCACCTTGAACTCGACAATATTATCGTGTTTGGTTTTGCTCAAAATTCTTACCTCCTTTATTTTCGGGCTTGTGCTTTCGCTTTTACCCGTATTTTGCATTTTGATATTTATGTCAGCCTGTTCTAACAGACAGGTCACATATCGTGTTGTATATATCCGATATTTGAGGCAAACTCAGACGAACATTGCTTCCTGAGGTTTGCCCTCTGTACTTAGCCCTGTAGCGTTATTGTAAAACTCTTTTTTCAGCGCATAGATATACACTTTTTCATCCCGCCTTACCTTAATCTCGTTTAAAGCATCGTTTTCAGCAAGCTTTTTAAATGTATAATCGTATACATTTACAATGTACTGCTGTGCTTTACGCTGAAGCTCAAGAGCCTGCGATATAGTTGTTTCTCCGTTAAGAGCTTCGATTATTCTGCTCGCCTCTTCATTATACGGCACTATTATATCAATAGTGTTATTATCTATCATTCTGAAGTTATCGCCTGCTGTTTTGAATGCCTGCCTTGACTTCCAATTTCCTTTATCATTGCTGAAAATTATATTGCAAGAAAGCAGATCAAGAAGGCTGTAATTTGAATTCCTAATCTGATATTCAAGCATATCACCTTTACTGTCACAAGCACAATCTTCATAGTAATCACGAAAATATCTTTTCATAATATCAACCGACAACAGTTGCTCACATCCGTATTTTCGTACTATCAAACCGCATTGGCGCTGTGCCTCTTTAAGTTTTCCGAGCTTTTCGATATATTCATCTTTCAGTTTGATTATGTATACATTCCTGCAATCATCTTCACCGTTTCTGTTACATCTTCCTGCCGCCTGAGCTATGTTATCAAGACCTGCACTTGAACGTATTACACATTTAAAGCTGATATCGACCCCTGCCTCTATAAGCTGTGTCGTTATGCATATCACACGTTCATTGTTATCAAGCATACGGCGTATATCATCAATTGCCTTGCGTCTGTGTGCCGGACACATATTTGTGCTGAGGTGAACCACTTTCGCCTTGATTTCTTCTTCGTCATTAAGTTGCGTCACGTTCCTGAATATTTCTGCCGCCGCAGTTTTGGTGTTGACTACAAACAGAAGATTCCCGTTCTCACGGTACTTGTCCATACATATTACCGCAGCCTCTTCATAAGTATTTCCCTGATTATTCAGCAACGATACAACTTCAGTTCTTTTAAAATCTTCAAAATCCTTTGTATAATCCCCTGTCATCGAGCTATCTTTGTCAAGCATTATAGGATACTTGCACTGTTCAAATGTAGGTTGTGTAGCGGAACATAACACTATCGTGCATCCCATAAATTCGGAAAGAAAATTCATAGCAAGATTAAACAAATATATGCACCTTATCGGTATTGATTGCACTTCATCAATTATGATTACCGAATCAGTAAATCTGTGCATCCTTCTCAGAGCTTCGGTCCTGGACGAGAATAACGTATCAAAGAACTGCACCATAGTAGTGCAAATAACCTGTTTATCCCAATGCCTGCAACGCAGCTCATAGTCCTCAAGCTCATCAGCGACTTCTTCTTTACTCTTATGCTTATTATCAATAATTTTGCTATACATATCGGAGTGATGCTCAAGGTAGTTATCATCTCCCGCTATCTCACGGATCACATCTCCATTCTGCTCAAGTATAGACATAAACGGAGAAATGTAAAAAATGCGTTCCTTTTTATGCTCAACAGCATATTCAATCGCAAAACGCAATGCCGAGAGCGTTTTGCCGCCACCTGTAGGAACAATGAGCTGAACTATACCTACATCATTTTTGGCAAAAGCACAGCATCTGTCCGAAATGTTCATTCGGAGTTTTGATATTAAACTGTCGCTTCCGGAAAATTTACTCAGCTTGTTATCCAAACGCTGTTTCATATCAAGCCAATTACGTTGTATTTCATTTTCAGACGGTTCTGTAATTTTAATACCTTCCATAAATTCGGCTGTCGCCGTCCTGTCAGCGTCAATAAGGCAGGACTCGGTCAGTCTTTCCAACAATCCGTGATAAAAAGCTAATGTTGTGAAATATTGTTTTCTGTCTTTGGCACAGCAGATTTCTTTCATCTTTTCAAAAAATCTGCGATATTCATCAGCCGCTTTATTAAGCAACTCATCAAGTTCGCTATCAGAGGTAAGCTCGCTTATGTTGCTCTTGATTTCGTCATAACGTTCATTTTTACTGCATCTGTAATCAAAATAATCATCATTGTTCCGTGTGTACCAGTCATTCAGCCCGTGATGAGATATGATGATTCTCGCAATTAATCTTGCGACTTCTTTTTTATATTTATCATCATCGTTTGAAACCAGCTTCAAAAGAAATTTTGCTCCTGCATAGCTGTGATCGATTTCGCCTCTTTTAATGCCGTTCTCGTGCTTTATATATCCGTCGAAATCGTAATTTAACTTTCCTAAGTCATGTAATAAAGCAGAAACGAAAACTGTACTTTCCATATTGAACGGGGCTGAATAACTACGAGCCAACAAAGCAGTTTTCTTACAATGCTCGCTGACTGTTTCTTCGCTAACACTTTCATTATCTAAGCCGCCTGTATTTTTTATATGAGCAATATGATCCATAATAATCCTCCATCAAATTATATCACTAAATTCAGTATACTATCAGCAAATGTAAATTTCAATGCTTTTCTGTAAGAAAAAGTAATTTCTTTGCCAATCATTGAAAGATTTTGTCGAATTTATTGAAATCACTTTATAGTTATGTGTAATTAAATACTGATGTCAAGCGTAAAAATCAACAATTGCAAACAATATTTCTTATGCATAACCACAAATCCATTGCTTAGGTTAATATCATCTTGCATTTTTTTCGCTTAAACTATATAATATAAAAGTCCGGTGATAACATCGGTGGATTGAAATTAGTTCCGTGTTATTAATAGGTTCGGCACCAACCTGAGCCGCACAGTCGAAAGTCTGTGCGGCTCTCGTTGTGTAGAAGTGTAGAAGTGCATTCACCTTACCATTATAAATTTTACCATATCCCCTGTCCGATAAAATGGACATATATACAAAACTATCCCCATACAGCATTAAACTGTACGGGGATAGCTAATCTTTATCTAATTTTCATATCTCTCAGAGCGATATACTCCTCATCGACCTTATCGGTATAGCGGCTATCGACACCGGCGAGGAAAGCCGTTATATGCTTACAGCATTGACTGTAGAACTCATCTTCATAATGGACGATATGCGCACCGCCAAGTGCAAAGCGGTCATCGGCATAAAACCTTTTAGAAATATCAATTACACAGCAATCGGTAAGACGTGCGAATTCTTCTTCAAATCCGTTTATAAATGCTTTTTTGGTTTTGAATGTGTTATCGCTGTCGGATAACATTTCTAACCGATTGTCAAGCGAAATATAACGGTCTTTAAGATCGGCTTTAATTAAAATAATGTTTTTTCCATAGCGCTCTGTGACAAATTTGCAGAAGTTTTCAAGCGCTCTTTCGAGATATTCACGGCTTCTTTCGTTAAATAAATATGTGCTTTCGCATTTATCGGAAATCGACTTGTAAAAAGCTGTGCGAAGTATGAAATCATCCACCTCGAAAAGCGAATCGCCGCACTTACGCATATTGCAGATAAGGTCGTACATATCAACAATCAGCCATTCGGCATTACTGTCAGATAGAATGCGTTTTCCTTCGTGCAAAAATGCCTCTTTGACAGTGCGTCTTCGCCACTTACTGCCGCAGAATTTATCAGCCGACAAATCGTTGTCAAACGGTATTTCAGGCTCATCTGCAAGCAAAAACGGCTGCTTGAAAATGTACTTATCGACATATATGCCTGAGGAATTACGATTAACGGATTCACGGGAAATACAGCTGCCCCAGATGTCAACCAATACAGGTTTGTGCCGTGCTTCGTAGTCTTCAAGCAATTTGCGGTCGTTTCTGATAAGAAAAATATGTTCGCAGTTATCGGGGACAGTATATTTGTAAACCTCAGAAAGTTTACGGGATAATTGCTTTTTCATAAGGAAGTTCTCATCGAAAACTATTCTTATATCATCGTAACTGCAAACGCCAAGGTCGCCGTCAATACATTCAGCGGCTTTTATTGCCGAGATAAGCCTTTCTGCACCGGCTTTAGCGGAAAGAAGGATTTTTGCATCATCATAGGCACGGATCTCATTTTCACGCAGATATACAAAATACTCGAAATTCTCAGCGACAAACCGCTTTGACGTAAACTCCGCCATTCTGTCCGATACATAATTTCTGTCAAGCAGTTCAGGTTGATAGGCTCTTGCCGTCATATTATCATAGTACTTTATGACACGCATAAGCTGCAGCCTTATTTCCGGTGCAGAAAAATATGTATCCTTGCGGATACGTTTTACCGCTGAGTTCAGCTTGATTCTTACATCATCGTAGAAAAGCGGCTCAAAGGACATCATATTGTCACTTTTTGACTCCATAAAATAATTGCCGGAAACATCAATAACCACCGGCTGTAAAAGCGAAATCAGATAATCCTCATACAGCCTCAACCGCTTATTCAGCGCATTTCTGCTTTTACCGTTTCTTAGCTGATTTTCTATTACGCAGATATTGCTGAATTTTAAACGCACTAATATGATTTTATCCTTATCATATTTTGACAAGACAATTTTCGCATATTCTTTAAGTGCTGATTTTACTGTTTTTTCGTCAAAAGGCGGAGAAATTTTTTCAAGCCTGTCTTTATTGGAATTGTAAAAATCGGAAGAAATAAAACTGCCCGATGCTGTATAGAAGCTGTCGCCGTACTTGTAGCACGAAACAGCCGCCGCAGTATAAAGGTCGATTACGATATAATTGCTGTCTGAGCCGTCTAAAAACGATTTGAAATTTTTATTTATATCAATTTTATTTCTTTGGCTGCCGGATTTTCCCGAAAGATTGCTTTTTTTGCTTACAAGCGATAACGGCGACAGAATAAGAGCAGTATCATCATAAGAAAAACCGCTGTCACGGAAAATATTTCTCAGCACGGCTGAGCCTTGCAGCAAGAATTTAGGGTATTTTCGGATAACGCCCTCCTTGCCGAGTATATCTCTTATGCGATTTTCGGAAACCTGTTCTGTTTGCGTCAGCGACCCGTCAAGAACGCTTACCGTATATCCGTCGGAGGTATCCTTGCAAAGTGTCGGAATGCACGATATATCGGACTTTATTCCGCTTTCGGTCCTTGTGAGAATCAGATTTACAATTACACTCTCACGGTTTTCACGAAGCTCTTTCATAGATGACAAAAGATTGCCTAAAGAATAGAAGCACGTCACATCTCTGCCGGCGGATGTGTGTATTTTACCGACTTTCTGCATAACGTGCGGATGAGAACCGATAATAAGATCCACACCGCACTGTGCCATATATTCAGCCGTCTTTATCTGAGAATTTCGAACCGTAACGGAATTCATAACACCCCAGTGCTGATATGCGATTATATACTCTGCGCCTTCATTTTTAAGCGTTTCAACAAGCTGTCTGAAATGCTCAGGCTCATATTTCCCGATAATTTCGGGCGGTATATTTTTCTCAAGCCCGTTTGATATTGAATTTACTGCGACAAGTCCTACCTTTATGCCGTTTATATCGGCAATATGAGTTTCATCGTCAAGCGTACCGATATTTGCCATACCGCTGTTTCTGATACGTTGTACGGTAGCGTGAAGCCCTTCAAGCCCTGTATCACAGTTATGATTATTAGCGGTTACCAATGCATTGAATCCGCAGTTTTTCACTGCATCTATGAAGGTGGACGGAGAATTGCAATTGGGGCTTCCACTGTCGGTGCGTATCTTTTCATATTCAAACGGCGCGCCGTCAAAGCAGGTGGTTTCAAGCACCGCTACAGAATAATCGGCTGAGCTGACCGTATCTTTAAGCGTTCCGAATGCGTCTGTAAAATCAAGCGAACGCAAAGCGGCTTTCCGCTGATGCTCAAGCGAACACATTATATCGCCGCAGAGCATGATCCTTGCCGTAGCCGGATAGCATGACATATCCCTGCCGACAACTATTTTAACAGTAAAAGTCTGACCGTCATCAGCCGTCAGCTTTATCTCAGCCGTACCGTCCGAAACGGCAGTAACCTGTCCGCCCTTTGTTACGGTCGCCACATCGCTGTCATCGCATTCAAAAGTAACGGCAGGCACTTTATTTCTGCATTCCCATACTATCTGCGACGTTTCGCCCTTGTTCATCGTGATTACATTCTGAGCTTTAAGGTGATGGCACATCGGCGTAAATTCTGCCGACTGTGACAGTTCGCCGTATACCTCTTTTCCGTCACGATAGCTGAACGCTTTTACCCGTACAACATACTTTCTGCCGTTGCGAAACCCAAGTATCAGCTTTGAATTATTCTGTGCATAGCGTGTTTTAATGCACTTTTCCGGTTCATCTGCATTATAGAACTGCAATATATAGCCGTCTGCACCCTCTACCGTCTGCCAGTCGGATCGCACCGATCCGTCATAAGCGGTAGCGAACAGGTTTTGCGGAGCTTTCAGCATGATAGTTACCTCCGTAGTTTACTTTTTGCTCAACGGTTTTCTTATTATCGAATGAGGAGGGAAAGAAACGGGATAGTCAAAGTACATCTTTTCTGTCGCACGGTTTGCTATCTCCGTCTGTTCGCCCTTTGAATTTATCAGATAAGGAATATCCAGCTTTACCGGCGTTTTTCCGGGCGACAGCACTTCAAGGTCATCGTGAACGGTAAAATAGTTTCTCTGCGTGATATTTACCCTGCCGTTCTCACAGCTGTCAACGACTCCGACAAAGTCGCACTCACGGATGTAGCCGCTGTTCTCGTAATACTGGTTTGCATCATCCTTGTTGAAATAAAAGCCGGTACAATACTGTCTGTGACTTACCTTATAAACTTCATCAACCGCCCACTTCGGAACCGGTTCACCGTTTTTCACCGCATCAAGCGCAGCTCTGTAGGCATTCGTTACCGTTGCCGTATAATATGCGGATTTCGCTCTGCCTTCAATCTTGAAGCTGGTAACGCCTGCATCCTTAAGTTCTTTAAGATGCTCTATCATACACATATCCTTAGCGTTAAGGATATAAGAGCCGCCATCGCCCTCCGACAGCTCATAGTAGTCGCCGGGGCGTTTTTCTTCAACTAAGTGATATTTCCAGCGACAAGGCTGAGCGCATTCGCCCTTGTTGGCATTTCTGCCTGTCATAAAAGCGGAAAGCAGACATCTTCCGGAAAATGAAACGCACATTGCCCCGTGAACGAACACTTCAATATCCATATCCTCAGGTATGTTATCCCTTATACGCTTTATATTTTCAATATCTACCTCACGGGCAAGCACTACTCTCTTTGCACCCATCTTATACAGCTCGTTTGCAGTTACATAGTTTACTACTCCCGCCTGTGTAGAAACGTGGATCTCAAGATCGGGAACGGTACGCTTTATCAGAGCAATACAGCCGATGTCACTTACTATTGCGGCATCTATTCCGCAGTCGTATGCGGTTTTTATAAATTCGGGGAGCAGTTCTATCTCATCGTTTGACGGTACGGTATTGCAGGTAAGATATACTCTTACACCCTTTGCGTGAGCGTATTCAACGCCATTCCTCAACGTTTCGGGATCGAATTTTGCCGCACCTGCTCTCATACCGAACATTGTACTTCCGAGATATACAGCGTCACAACCGTAATCAACGGCTGACATAAGACATTCAAGATCACCCGCAGGCGATAAAAGTTCTAACATAAACTTAACCTTTCTTTTACCTTATTATGACATTCCGCCGCAGAAAACTCTGCGGCGGAATATTGATTGTTTGATTATTCGGCTATCGCATGATCCAGTCCGCACTTGCGGAGATTCTCCTCATGCTCCGAAATAGTTTCTGCAAAATACATTTCTGTTGTGTCAGGGTCAGCACAGAAGTAGTAATAGCTTGTTTCAGGCGCATAAAGCACTGCCTTTATAGCGTCAAGTCCGGGGTTGCAGATAGGTCCTATCGGTATACCGTCACACTTATAGGTGTTATATGCGTCAAACATTTTCTGATCGTACTGCGATGAAGTGAGATGCGGTTTTATATGCTCATCAACATAATGTACGGTAACGTCCGATTCAAGATGCGGGAATGCTTCCGCATCAGCCATACGGTTGAAGAATACCGATGCAACATTGCCCATATTGGTCGTAGTATCCGCCTCACGCTGTGCGATTGAAGCGAGCGTTATGGTTTCGTCAAGCGTAAGCCCAAGCTCGCTCATACGGTTATAGTAACGTGCCGTCAGCTTGTTATTGAAGTTCTGATATATAATGTCAAGAGCATCTGCGGCATACTCGCTTGTATCAAGCTCTTTATTGTCCTCAAGGGCAGGAAGAATATAGAACTCGTATGTATCGGGGAATATATATCCTTCCATCTGATAATATTTCAGTTTTTTATTCTCAAGACGTTTCTGGAATTTATAAGTATCTCCGAGCGTCTTGCACTGCTCCATGAAATCTTCGGCACGGCAGACACGGTTATCCTCCATCATCTGAGCGATCTCATCAATAGTCATACCCTCGGTTATCTGTATTGAAACCGTCTGATTTACAGTAGACACTGTCTGCAGCTCAGAAATAAGCGCACTGTACGACATAGTTGTGTCAACCGTGAAAGTACCCTTTATGAACTTATCACCCTTGCCGAACATTTTGGTATAGAGCTTGAACACGTCCGGCATATTTATAATACCGAGATTTGCAAGATCCTGAGCGATTTCATCAGTTGTCGAATCCTCGTTTATATGTATCTCGGCCTGACAATAGGTTTTTCCGATACCCGTAAAATCAAGTGCCGACTTTACAATGTATGTAGCAAGAAACGCAGAAATTGATATGATAAAAACTGACAGCAGAACGCCTGTGAGAATATGTGAAAACGTTCTTCTGTGGCGGTTTTTCGCTTTGATTTTCTTGTTGCGTTCTTTTTTTGCCGCAAGATATTCCTGATATTCTTCTTCGGTTACCTCGTCCTCCGCAGGCTCACCGTCCCCAGAAAGCGATTCTTCACTGCCCGGAACGCTTTCGTATCCGCTGTCATCAGATGAATCTTCGTTTCGCACTTTGCCTGTATGAAGCGCTTTTATCGAATCCATCATAATCGTGCGTTCTTCGGTGCTTTCGGTATTTTCATCCTTATGAGTTAAATCCATAGGATTATTCTCCATATTTTTGTCCTTTCCGTTTTTCTGTAATGACTATATCAACGCATCTGTCGTAATCATCGACAGGTATATCCTCCGTCAGAAATTCTTCATAGCATACTCCGACAGTATAGCCCTTGTAACCGTTTATAAATCTGTCATAATAGCCTTTGCCGTAACCGAGTCTGAAGCCTTTAGCATTAAAGCAGAGTGCAGGAACTATCAGCACGCTGTTTTCTGCACCGGCGGCATCAATCACAGCACAGCTCTTTTTCGGCTCGTCAATTCCGTACATACCTTTTTCAAGATCGTCAAACGTATGTATCACGCAAAACTCCATATTACTGCCGTCTATACATCTCGGCACAGCGACATTCTTTCCTGCTTTCAGGCACTGCGTTATGAATTCTCTCGTATCCACCTCGCCGTCTGTCGAAACAAACGGCAGTATAGTATCCGCCGTCCGCACTTTTTCAAGGCTTAAAAGATTCTCGGTTATAGCGGCATTTTTAACAGCCGTTTCACTGTCGCAAAGCAGTTTTCGCTTCTGAAGCAAGGCTTTTCTCAGTTGTTTTTTCTGCTCGTTTACGCTCATCTGCACTGTAAAGACTTAGCTGTCTTTTCTGCTTTTCCTTCACCGCAGAGCAATGCTCCGAGTGCAAGTCCGAATTCTACAGCCGCACCTGCGCCCTTTGCGGTTACTATGTTTTCATCAATATTTACAAGGTCGCCCGTGAACATTGCACCCTCAAGGAATTGTTCAAAGCCGGGGAAGCAAGTTGCCTTTTTGCCTTTCAGAAGTCCCAGCTTTCCGATTATAGACGGAGCGGCACAGATAGCACCTATTGCTTTCGTATTATCGGCACAGAATTTTATAGCCGCCTGTACAACGGGGCTTTTCTCAAGATTGAGTGTTCCGGGCATACCGCCGGGAAGAACTATCATCTCGACCTTATCTGTCATAATAACATCGCTGTCGGTAATATCGGCAATAACTGTAATTCCGTGTGCGCCTGTAATTTTACCGCCGCCTATTCCGACGGTGACTACCTCTTTTCCGAATCTCTTTAAAATGTCAATCGGGGCAATTGCCTCGGTTTCTTCAAATCCGTCTGCTAAAAATACATATATCATTCTGATTGTCCTTTCCCGGCATTATAAACCGCACTGAACTTCTCAACCATAAAACACGGGTGATAAGACTTCTTCGCCTTGCGGAGATTCTCCTCTCCCATATCCTCTTCCCTGTTTATATATTCAAGTCCTTTACAGAACCTGTTTGCCATCATATAGTTAATCATCGGATATGCTCCGTCATAATCGGTAAACGCTTTTTCAACGTGGGTCACAAACGTGTCACTGCATTGCTGTTCGCCGTACGAAAATGCCTGTATCCTGCCGTCGACTCTCAGGATTCCGCCGACAAGACCTAAGTCGAAGAAATGCTCGAGTCCTATTCCGACAGCACACATTTCCTCCGATTTATCCTCGCTTTTATCGCAATCGTTGCGTATGCACCATTCAAGGCTCATCTGCTTACATTCGTCAATATTGTCCGGCGTAATATCCTCAAAGCTCCAGTTAAGCTGTTTGAAACGGTTTATATAATTACGCTTGGAATGCAGCTTCTTTCCGCCGAGCGTTGCAAGCGACTGCGACTGATACACATAGTCATACAGATCTTCGCTTGTATCGAAGGTGAACATACCGGGATAACGCTGTTCGAGCATCTGCTTATCCTTTATATCCATACTGCAGAATTCAAACGGTATTCCCGTACTGTCACAGTAATTTTTCAGTTCTGAAAGCAGTGCGTCCGTATCGCCTTTTCCTGCAGGAAACACGAAACAGTTCCCGTGCTTTGATACATAAAAATCCTGAAAACGTCCTACAGTAATGTTGTAAACACCGCTCCACACAAAGTTGTTTGTGAAGTTATACTCACAACCTCTGAAATCAGACAGCTTCAGAAGCGGATCTATCCACTGCTTGTCGCTTAGTTCAATTTTCTTTAATTCCAACACTTTATATTACCTTGCTTTTGTCTGTTATCAGCCGTAAATCAGCGCCGATAATTCTTTATTTATCTTTTCGGGAGTGTAAGGATTTTCACCGTCCGAGCACGGCAGTATATACCAGCCCTTCTTGTCGGCTGTGTATAGCGCCGTTTCCCGACAAGCCTTAAGAAAAGCAACGTTGCTTTCGTGAATATCCTTCTTCGCCTCATCTCCGCCGTAACGTGCGGAAATGAGCTTTTGCGACACCTCTACGGGCATATCCAGAAATATAATCCTTTCGGGACGTGGAATTGCGAATTTATCGTACTCGTAGTCCTCAAGCCACTCAAGGTACTCATCCCATCGGGATTTTTCCAGCTTTGCCATCTGATATATTGCATTTGAGGAGGTGTATCTTGCGGCTATTATGGTCTTGCCCGCTTTATAATCCTTTTCCCAGTCGGTCTTGTAGCTGATATAACGGTCTATCGCATAGAAACTGCCGGCCGTATATGCGCCCGTTCTGCCGTTTTCCTCGCAGAATTTACCGCTGAGATAGTCCTTGATTATCTCACCGCTTGCACTGTTATAATTCGGAAAGCTGATGAAACGGATATTGCTGTCTGCGCTTGCTTTCAGCATCTCAAGCTGTGTGCTTTTACCGCATCCGTCAAGCCCTTCTATAACAAACAGTTTTCCGCATTTTCCGTTATTGCCGTTCATACAAACACTCTCTCATAATATAGTATAGTTTTATTTTATCACAAAATCCGTGTCAAGTCAACTTAAAATAAACGCACAAAGTCTTTTGTGACTTTGTGCGTTAAAAAGCATTATTCAGCACATTGAACGTTCAACGGTGATTACGGCATTGAGCCTGCCGTCCTTTTCCGCAATTGCGTTCTTTATCATAAGAGCAAGCTCCCCGTCCTTATATCTGAAGCCGAAAGGCGTTACCAGATCGAAAATTACATTTATCCTTGAAACACCGTCGGTAATGCGGAAATCGTGGATAGTAAGGCTGTTGTCGATATTTTTTATTATATCAAGAACCACCTTTTTTACCTCGTCTGCTTTCTTGTCATCCACAACGACAGGATCCATATGTATCGTAACACTGCATCTGTACTTTTCCCTGAGATCGTCCTCTATAAGATCTATAAGTTCGTGTGCAAGCATTATATCTGTTTTACTGCTTATTTCAGCATGGAGCGATATTACCATTCTGCCTACGCCGTAATCATGCACCATAAGATCGTGTACGCCGACTATTCCGTCATAGTTCATTACAGTGTTTTCAATTTCCTCCACCAGTTCCTTTTTAGGCTTTGTGCCAAGCAGCGGAGTGAGGCTTTCCTTGAATGTATTGAAGCCTGTGTAGAGGATAAAAAGCGCAACAATGATACCTGCGTATGAATCAAGTTCAAAACCGCTGAACAGCTGTATGAACATACATATGATTACTACCGATGTAGAAATGCAGTCGGAAAGCGAATCTGCCGCTGCAGCCTTCATTGTGGCGCTGTCGATTTTGCGACCGAGCTTCGTGTTGAACAGTGCCATCCACAGCTTCACAAGAAGCGACGCTCCAAGCACCGATACGGCAAGTATGCTGAACTCCGACTTTTCGGGCGAGAAGATTTTTTCGACCGAGCTTTTACCAAGCTCAAAGCCCATCATCATTATGATAAAAGAAATTATTATGCCCGAAACATATTCCATTCTGCCGTGACCGTAGGGGTGTTCGCTGTCTGCAGGCATTCCTGCCATTTTAAAGCCGACAAAGGTCATTATTGATGAGCCTGCGTCTGAAAGGTTATTGAATGCGTCTGCGATTACGGAGATACCGCCTGATAATATACCTGCAATCAGCTTTCCGAGAAACAAAAGTATGTTAAGTACAATACCGGTAAATGCTCCGAGATACCCGTAACGCTTTCTGACAGCGGGATCGGATGTGTTTTTGCTGTCCTTTACGAACAGTTTTATAAGCAGATTAGTCATGACTATCCCCCCATATTACACGAATACGGAGCAACATAATGCGTTGCTCCGTATCGGATATTTAAGTTTTATCCGGATCAATCCTTATTGCCCATAAGCAGTACCATTACCGCCTTCTGTGCGTGGAGTCTGTTTTCAGCCTCGTCAAAGATTTCGTTTGCGTGTTCTTCGAATACCTTGGCTGTAATTTCTTCTTCTCTGTGTGCGGGCAGGCAGTGCTGTACCATAGCGTCGGGCTTAGCGACAGCCATAACCTCATCGTTTATCTGGAAGCCCTTGAATGCTTTCTTTCTGATTTCGGCTTCGCCTTCCTGACCCATAGATGCCCATACGTCTGTGAAGATAACATCTGCGTCCTTTGCGGCCTTTATCGGATCGTCTGTCAGTTCAAAGCAGTCATACTTCTTAGCAAACGCAAGTGTTGTAGCGGCAGGGTGGTAGTTCTCAGGGCAGGCAACAGATACACTCATGCCCGTCTTTAAGCCGCCGACAATGAGCGAGTTTGCCATATTGTTGCCGTCGCCTATGTAGCACATCTTAAGACCGTCAAGCTTACCCTTGTACTCACGGATTGTCATAAGATCAGCAAGCACCTGGCAAGGATGAGAAAGGTCCGTAAGACCGTTGATTATCGGGATATTGCCGTATTCCGCAAGATTTTCAACCTCAGCCTGATCGAATGTTCTTATCATGATACCGTCAATGTAGCGTGATAAAACTCTTGCGGTATCCTGTATAGGCTCGCCTCTGCCTATCTGCATATCGCTTGCTGAAAGGTAAAGGGGATTGCCGCCGAGCTGATACATACCTGTTTCAAAGGAAACTCTGGTTCTTGTAGAAGCCTTACGGAAGATCATACCGAGCGTCTTGCCCTTTAAATGATCGTGAGGAATGCCGTGCTTAAGCTCATACTTGAGCTGATCTGCGAGATTGAGAATCTCAATGATCTCCTCTGTGCTGAGATCCATCATCTTAAGTAAATGTTTCATAATTTTTTCCTTTCGGTTTTAGTTTTTATTTTATTTTAAAAGCTCTGCGAGTATTTCAAGCCCTCTGTCAATATCCTCATAAGAGATAGTGAGCGGAGGAAGAAGTCTTAACTTTTCCTTTGCGGTAAGGATAAGAAGTCCGTGTTCAAGAGCGGCATTCAGTATATCCTTTGCATTCTTTGTCTTTAGCTTTATGCCGATCATAAGGCCCATACCTGTAACCGATTCGACCTCGGGTATCTCTTTCAGCTTTCCGGCTATATATCTTCCCTTATCTGCAACCTGTGACAAGAAAATCGGATCTGCCGCTTTCTTCAGTACCTCAATTGCGCCTGCACAAGCGATAGGATTTCCGCCGAATGTCGAACCGTGTGTTCCGGGAGTTAGTACACCTGCGCACTTGTCACCGCTGAGGCACGCACCCATCGGGATACCGCCTGCTATGCCCTTTGCAAGCGTAATTATATCGGCTTTCTTTCCGAAATTATCGCCTGCAAGGAATTTGCCCGTTCTGCCGACACCCGTCTGTACTTCGTCCGAGATCGTCAGCACATCACGCTCGGCGCAAAGCTCAAATATAGCATCAACGAACTTCTGCTCTAACGGCACAACACCGCCCTCGCCCTGTATATATTCGAACATTACGGCACATACCGTATCATCGAGCTTCGCCTTAAGATCCTCTATATTGTTCGCTTCAACATTTATAAATCCGTCAACAAACGGGAAGAAGTAGTTGTGGAACACATCCTGTCCCGTAGCCGACAGCGTGCAGAGCGTTCTGCCGTGAAATGAGTTTACAAGAGTGATTATATTGTGTCTGCCCTTGCCGTATTTGTCGAAGCTGTACTTTCTTGCTATCTTGATAGCACATTCGTTTGCCTCAGCACCGCTGTTGCAAAGGAACATATTCTTCATTCCTGCCGCTTCCGATAATCTCTCGGCAAACTCAGCCTGAACCTTTGTGTAATAATAATTTGAGGTATGCTGGATACTGCGTACCTGTTCACACACAGCGTCAGCCCATTCCTTGTTGCAGTAGCCGAGCGAGTTTGTGCCGATACCGCTTCCGAAATCTATATACGTCTTGCCGTTTTCGTCAACTGCCTTGTCATCCTCGCCCTTGTCAAGAACAACATTCAGCCTGCCGTATGATCCCATTATATGAGAATTGAATTTATCTATAGTATTCATATCTGTCCTTTCCGCCTGCATCGGTGCCTCAGATAATCATAGTACCTGCGCCCTCGTTTGTAAGCAGCTCTATAAGTATTGAATGAGGTATTCTGCCGTCAATGATATTCGCTTTCTTTACGCCTCTGCGGACAGCCTCGACACAGCAATCTATCTTAGGTATCATACCGCCTGAGATTATGCCCTGCTTTTTGAGATAAGGCACTTCGGAAACTCCGACAGTATGTATAAGCGTGCTGTCATCGTCCTTATCCTCAAGAAGTCCCTTTATATCTGTCATAAGGATAAGGTTTTCGGATTTCATCTCAGCCGCAATTCTTGCCGCTGCCGTATCTGCGTTTATATTGTAAACAGTACCGTCCTTGCCTGCTGCAACGGTCGAAATTACAGGGATATAGCCCTTTTCGAGAACATCGTTTATAAGGTTTACGTTTACCTGAGTAATCTCGCCTACAAGACCTAAATCCGGGTCAAGCTGTTCTGCCTCTATCATATGGTCGTCAAGACCGCAAAGACCTACCGCTCTGCCCTTGTGGCTGTAAAGCAGATCAACAAGATCCTTGTTTACCTTACCGCAAAGCACCATCTGAACGATGTTTATCGTTTCTTCATCGGTGTAACGAAGGCCGTTTACAAACTTGCTCTCCTTGCCGACTTTTTTCAGCATTGCGTTTATTTCGGGTCCGCCGCCGTGTACAAGCACTATCTTGATACCGCAGAGCGACAGCAGAACAAGGTCAGACATTACCGCCTGCTTCAGCTTATCGTTTGTCATTGCGTTACCGCCGTACTTGACTACTACTACCTTGTTTGAATACTGCTGTATATAAGGAAGTGCGTCGCTGAGTATACTTGCTCTCTTTTCGTTTTCAAGTTCCATCTTCTTTTGTCCTTTCGGTGTCAGCTTCTGTATTCTGCGTTTATCTTTACATATTCATAAGTCAGATCGCAACCCCACGCTACCGACTTATCCGCACCGTCGTGCATATCAATCCTGATAACAATTTCATCTTCTGAAAGTATCTTGAATGCCTCATCCTCCGAGAAGTCAACACCTGCGCCGTTCTCGCAGACCTTTACACTACCCTTTGAAGATGACAGAACGACCTCGACCTTCGAAATATCAAAATCGCCCTCGGCATATCCTATCGCACAGAGAATACGTCCCCAGTTGGCGTCTGCCGCAAATATAGCCGCCTTTAAAAGACTGCTGTTTATAACAGACAGTGCAACGCTCTTTGCAACAGCTTCTGTAGGTGCGTGGTCAACAACGCATTCCATCAGCTTCGTTGCACCCTCGCCGTCACGGGCGGTTTCTCTTGCAAGGTTCATCATTACAGCGTAAAGACCGTTGATGAACACTTCATAATCCTTGTCCTCTGCCGTTATTTCCTTGTTTCCTGCAAGTCCCGACGCCATTATGCACAGCGTATCGTTTGTGGATGTATCACCGTCCACGCTTACCATATTGTAAGTAATGTCGGCTGTTCTTTTCAGTGCCTTATGCAGAAGCTCCGCATTTATCTTTACATCGGTTGTGATAAAAGCAAGCATTGTAGCCATATTGGGATTTATCATACCGCTGCCCTTGCTGATACCGCCGATGTGACAGGTCTTGCCGTCAAGCGTAAACTCTACCGCTAGCTCCTTTTTGCGTGTATCGGTCGTCATTATCGCCTCGCACGCAAGCGAGCTTCCGTCCTCGCTTATGCTGTCTACAAGTGTCTTGATATTGTTCTTCACAGGGTCGATCGACAGCTTCTGTCCGATAACGCCTGTAGAGCCTACTATCATATCGTTCTTATCAATACCAAGTTCGTTTGCGCAAAGCTCGCACATTTGTTCTGCAATCTCAATACCGTTTGAGTTACAGGTGTTTGCGTTGCCGCTGTTTACGATAACAGCCTGAGCGATACCGTTTTTAAGGTGTTCCTTTGTAACGGTTATCGGTGCGCCCTTTACCTTGTTCTGCGTGTAGATTGCCGCCGCAGTGCACTTTGTGTCACAGCTTATCACAGCAAGGTCACGCTTTTTCGAGCCGGGCTTTATGCCGACATTGATGCCACCCGCCTTAAAGCCTTTTGCGGCGCATACACCCTTATCCACTAATTTATAATTATCAAATTCAACCATTGTTATTACCTCACTTATTATACAAGTCCGGTCGTTTCGTCAATGCCCATCATTATGTTAAGGCACTGAACAGCCGCACCGCTTGCACCCTTGCCTAAGTTATCAAGTCTTGAGCAAAGCACTATACGGTCATCGTTTCCGCAAACGAATATCTCCATATTGTTCTTACCCGATAATGTGTTTGCGGCAAGGAAACCGTTTTCAAGCACACCCTCGCCCATAACAGGCAACACCTTTACAAGATTTGCGTCTGCATAATGCTCAGTGAAAGCCTTATGAATATCGGCAAGCGTATATTTCTTCGGCAGAAGTCTTGTGAGTACCGGAACAGTTACGACCATACCGCTGAAATAATCGCATATCAGAGGATTAAATACAGGCTTGTAATCAAGTCCGCTTATCTTCATCATTTCAGGTAAGTGCTTATGCTCCTGAGGAAGCGCATACTGTCTTGGGCTGTAAAATTCTTCGGGCTTTTCATCGCTTTCGTACACTGCGATAGCCTTCTTTCCCGCTCCGCTGTAACCGGATACCGCATGAGCGACAACAGGATAATCGCTCGGCATTATGCCTGCCTTTACAAGAGGATATACAAGCGAAATAAAACCGCTTGCATAACAGCCGGGAACAGCTACTCTCGATGAAGCCGCAATCTTTTCTCTGTGCTGCTTTGAAAGTTCGGGAAAACCGTATGCCCAGTCGGGATTTGTCCGATGTGCCGTAGAAGCATCTATAATTCGGACGTTACTGCCCTTTGCAAGCTCTACCGCCTCTCTTGCGGCGGCATCGGGCAGACAAAGGAACGTGAAATCGGACAAGCATATAAACTTCTTACGCTCATCGTTATCCTTTCTCTTGTCCTCATCTATCTTCATTATTTCAATATCGTTCCTGTCCTTGAAACGTTCGAGAATTTTAAGTCCGGTCGTTCCTTCCTGACCGTCAATATACACCTTTACGCTCATATAAGCACCTCTTATTTTTTAAGAAATCTTGTCATTCCGCAGCCACGTTCATCATTAGGCCTGCGCATAAATCCGAGCTTTTCGTAGAACGGCTCTTTATCCTTTGCCGCCATAAGATTTATCATTATCGTTTCGCCCTCGTCAGCTACCGACAACGCCTTGTCCATAAGCCTTGAAAGCATCTCTCTGCCTATTCCCTGTCCCTGATATTCGGGACGCACAATAACATCGCTGATAAAGAACTGATAGCCTCCGTCACCGACTACCCTTGCCGAGCCGACTTCTTTTTCTCCGTCAAGCGCCGTTATCGCAAACACCGAGCTTTTAAGCGCACAGTTAAGCTGTCTTGGCGAAAGCTCATACCAACCTACGCTTCGTCTGAACGAATTTATATCGTGCGGCAATCTGTATTCATAAGTTATCATCAGATGTCGATACCGCCCAGTCTGTCTTCAAGCTCAGCTATCTGACGCTTTACCGCATCGGGAGCAGGTCCGCCGTCAACGCCTCTTTGCATAACGCAGGTATCAAGGCTGATAGCGTCATATACGTCATTATCAAATGTTTCGCACAGCTTCTTGTATTCTTCTATCGGTAGCTGTTCAAGCGTTGTATTCTTCTCTATGCAAAGTGCAACGAGTGTACCGGTTATCTTATATGCCGTCCTGAAAGGAAGTCCCTTCTTTACAAGATAGTCAGCACAATCTGTAGCATTGATAAAGCCCTTTGCGGCGGCAGTACGCATATTGTCTTTAAGTACCGTCATAGTCGCAAGCATAGGAGTAAATGTCGAGATACACAGCTTTACTGTGTCCACTGCGTCAAATATTGCCTCCTTGTCCTCCTGCATATCCTTGTTGTATGCAAGCGGAAGTCCCTTCATCATTGTGAGAAGCGTCTGCAGATCGCCGTATACCCTTGCCGTCTTGCCTCTTATAAGCTCTGTAACATCGGGGTTCTTCTTCTGCGGCATTATCGAACTGCCTGTAGAATACGCATCGTCAAGCTCAATAAACTTGAATTCCCACGAGCACCACATGATTATCTCTTCCGAAAATCTCGAAAGGTGCATCATAAGCATCGAAATATCAGAGCATAACTCAACGCAGAAATCCCTGTCGGATACGCCGTCAAGGCTGTTCATCGTAATATCCTTGAAGCCGAGAAGTTCGGCGGTTCTCTTTCTGTTGAGAGGATATGTAGTGCCTGCAAGCGCACACGAACCGAGCGGCATTACATCCATTCTTTCCTTGCAGTCCGCAAGTCTTGTCAGATCTCTTGTCAGCATCTGTGCATATGCCATAAGATGATGTGCGAATGTAACAGGCTGTGCACGCTGTAAATGGGTGTAGCCCGGCATTACCGTTTCTGTATGCTGCTTTGCAATATCTATAACAGTGTTTATAAGTTCACGGACAAGCTTTGCAATCTCATCGACTTCATCCTTGAGATAGAGCTTTATATCGAGAGCCACCTGATCGTTTCTGCTCCTTGCAGTGTGCAGACGCTTTCCCGCATCGCCTATTCGTGCGGTAAGCTCAGCCTCAACGAACATATGAATATCTTCCGCATTGGGATCAAAATGCAGTGTTCCGTTTTCAATATCACTTAAAATTCCGTTAAGGCCTTCTATTATCACCTTGCTGTCCGCAGGGTCGATAATGCCGCACTCACCGAGCATGGTTGCGTGTGCTATAGAGCCTTTTATATCATGCTTGTACATTCTTGCATCAAATGAGATGGAAGAATTGAAATCGTTGACCTTTGAGTCAACCTCCTTTGAAAATCTTCCCGCCCACATCATTTTAGACATACTGTTATTTCCTTTCAGATTTATGTTCATAACGCAAAAAGCGTTTTGTTTTTTCCGTTATAAATATAAAAGTAATTAAAACGCTTTTTAAAACACAGCCGAAACGACCGTGTTTTAAATCGCATCTTAAAAACCGTAAAAGCCGCAAGGCATAGTTTTACACCTTGCGGGATTTACCGTAACGCTTTTAAAGCTTACTTATTGTTTCTCTCAGCATCAAGCAGAGCCTTGACCTTTATCGGCAGACCGAACAGGTTGATAAAGCCCTTTGAATCTGTCTGATCGTAAACATCATCCTCACCGAATGAAGCGAAGTCTTCGCTGTACAGTGTGTAGGGTGATGTAACGCCTGCGTTGATGATGTTACCCTTGTAGAGCTTGAGCTTAACGTCGCCTGTAACAGTTTCCTGTGTCTTGTCAACGAAAGCGTCCATAGCCTCTCTTAAAGGTGTGTACCACTGACCGTTATATACGATGTCTGCATACTTCTGTGCAAGACCGTACTTGTAGTGCTGTGTTTCCTTATCAAGACAGATAGTTTCGAGAACTTCGTGAGCGTGATAAAGGATTGTTCCGCCGGGAGTTTCGTAAACGCCTCTCGACTTCATACCTACAAGTCTGTTTTCAACAACGTCGAACAGACCGATGCCATTCTCGCCGCCGAGCTTGTTAAGAGTCTTGATAAGCTTTACGCCGTCCATCTTTTCGCCGTTAAGCGAAGTGGGGATACCTTTTTCAAAGTGTATTGTAACATATGTGGGCTTGTCGGGAGCCTGCTCTGGTGAAACGCCAAGTTCAAGGAAGCCTTTCTTATTGTACTGAGGCTCGTTTGCGGGGTCTTCAAGGTCAAGGCCTTCGTGTGATAAGTGCCAGAGGTTCATATCCTTTGAGTAGTTGGTTTCACGGGTAATCTTTATCGGAACATTGTGTGCCTCTGCATACTCGATTTCCTGATCTCTTGACTTGATATCCCATATTCTCCAGGGAGCGATAATCTCAAGCTCGGGTGCGAGAGCCTTGATAGTAAGCTCAAAACGTACCTGGTCGTTACCCTTACCTGTGCAGCCGTGGCAGATAGCGTCAGCGCCTTCCTTCTTAGCTATCTCAACAAGTCTTTTAGCTATAGGAGGACGAGCGAACGAAGTACCGAGCAGATAGCCCTCGTACTTTGCGCCTGCCTTGAGTGTGGGGAATATGAAGTCGTTTACGAATTCGTCCTGTATATCTTCTATGTAGAGCTTTGATGCGCCTGTCTTCTTAGCTCTTTCTTCAAGACCTACTATTTCAGAGTCCTGTCCTACGTTACCTGCTACGCAGATTACTTCACAGCCGGGATAATTCTCGTGTAACCACGGAATGATGATGGACGTATCGAGTCCGCCTGAATAAGCAAGTATGATCTTTTTGATTTCTTTAGCCATTTTATTATTTCCTTTCTATCTCACAGACGCTTTCGGGCGTTCTGCTTTCTGATTTAACTTACATTGAATATTATACACCTTTTCACATCAAAGTCAAGTATTTTTATGCACAAAACTGCATAATATACTGCATATAGTGAATAATTGTTGAATTTTAGCGAATTTTTATGTATTTTTTTGATTGACAAGCCGTAAATGTAAGGATATAATAATAGTAAAAGGAAATTCAGTCGGAGGAATTATGGAACTTAAGGACAAGCTGGAAATACTTATTAAAAGAAACGGCTATAAAAAGACGGACTTTGCGTCTGCCGTATCCATAACCTACAGAGCGCTTGCGAACTACATAAGCGGTGCAAGGACCCCGAGAGCAAAAACGCTGTCGGATATGGCGGTACTGCTCGGCGTCAGCGAGGAGCTGCTGACGGACGACACTGTGGATCTTATCCTGTCAGGCGATGAAAAGCTGTATTTCAACGGCACTTCTCCGACAGAAACAAGAGAAAAGGCCGATGTGCTTCTGAACGAAGTATCGGCTATGCTTGACGATGAGGATTTCACCGAAAATGATAAGACAACATTCTTTTCCTGTATCGCAGAAAAATATTTTGCAGGAAAAGCAAAAAATCATAAAGAAACTATTGACAATGCAGTATGACGGTGTTATAATACAAACAGTTGAACAACCGTTCAAATGAAATGAGGTTAAAATGGCGGTCAGCAAATCAGAAAAATCGGAAAATATCACTGCAAAAGACGAAAATGAATTCTGTAACTGCAATGTGATACACGAGGACGTAGTAAACTATGTGCGTGAGAGAATGCTTGAACAGATGCAGTTTGAAAAGCTGTCAATGTTCTTCAAAGCTATAAGCGATGAAACAAGGATAAAAATCCTCTACTCGCTGTCACGCTCAAAAATGTGCGTGTGCGACCTCGCCGCCCTGCTCGGAATGACAGCATCGGCAATCTCTCACCAGCTGAGAGTATTACGGCAGGCAGAGCTTGTTCGCAGTGAAAAGCAAGGCAAGGTCGTTTACTATATGCTCAGCGACAACCATGTAAACACGGTGTTCAGCAATGCGCTTGAACATATTATGGAGTAAAACGGGAAAAATCAAAGGAGATGGCATCTCCTGTTTTTTCGGGCAATACATTTGAACAGTTACTCAATTGTTCAAAACTTCAACCATATCAAAGGTGGTAGCTTATGAAAAGAATCTATATTTTAGAAGGTCTTGACTGCGCTCACTGTGCAGAGGAGATCCGTGCGGAAGTCGAAAAGGACGAACGTGTGAAATCGGCAGAAATGAACTTTATGAAGCAGGAGCTTACCGTTGAAGCGGAAAATTCGTGTTCGCCCGATGAGCTTATGGCAACGGTCACCGAAGTTGTCGCAAAGCACGAACCCGATGTAACCGTAAAAGAAAGACAGACTTTTAAAGAAAAGAAATATATTATAGACGGCCTTGACTGCGCACAGTGTGCGGAAGAAGTAAGAGAAGCTGTCGAAAAATCCGACTATGCGAACGGCGCAAAGATGAATTTCATCAAAAAGGAGCTTACCGTAACACCGTCAAAGATAATTTCCGACAAGGAGTTGTTAAAGCTGGTGACCGCAACGGTAACTGCCGTTGAACCGGATGTAACGGTCAGCGAAAAGGAAAACCATGTTGAGAAAAAGGTAAGCTATACTAAAGATATAGTCAAGATGATAAGCGCAGGCATTCTGTTCATAGTCGCTTTTATCCTTGAAAAAACTATCGGTACAGAGCAGCTTGTGCCGCAGATAGCGATACTTACGATGTATCTTGCGGCTTACGTTATCTGCGGACTTGAGGTAGCAATCACTTCAATAAAAGCAATAGCAAAGAAGAATTTCTTCAACGAAAACACGCTTATGCTTATCGCAAGCATCGGTGCTATCGTACTCGGAGAATACGAAGAAGCGGTCGCCGTTATGCTGTTCTACACTGTCGGAGAATTCTTCCAGTCGATAGCCGTGAACAAGTCAAGAAGAAGCATATCTTCTCTTATCAAGACAAAGCCCGAAACAGCCGATGTTCTTATTGACGGCGAATATATAACAGTCGATCCCGAAAACGTTGAAACCGACAGTATAATAAGAGTAAAGCCCGGTGAAAAAATACCGCTTGACGGCATTGTCGAAAGCGGTAACACATCAATAGATACATCAGCCCTCACAGGCGAGAGTTTACCGAGAGATATTACGGTAGGTGATGAAGTTCCGGCAGGTGCTATCAACATTTCAGGCGTTATCACGCTTAGAACAACACGCCGGTTCACCGACAGCACGGTATACAAAATGCTTCAGATGGTCGAGTCTGCCGTTGAGAAAAAGACAAAGACGGAGAACTTCATCTCGGTATTTGCAAAATACTACACCCCCATAGTCGTACTTGCGGCGGTGATAATATCGCTTATCCCTCCCCTGTTCACCGGCTTTGATTTCATAACGTGGGTACAAAGAGGTCTTATCTTCCTCGTAATCTCCTGCCCGTGCGCACTTGTCATTTCTGTTCCGCTCGGATACTTTGCAGGAATCGGCAAGGCTTCGTCAAAAGGTATACTGGTTAAAGGCAGTAACTACCTTGAAGCAATCTCAAAGGCTAAGGTCGTACTGTTTGATAAGACAGGCACGCTTACAAAAGGTCAGTTTGAGGTTACAAGAACAGAGCCTGCAGGAATGAGCAAGGATGAGCTGTTACGATATGCGGCTTATGCCGAGAGCAACTCCAACCACCCTATAGCCGTTTCGGTAAGAAAGGCATACGGTGCGGATATTGACCAGTCGCAGATTACTCAGTGCAGTGAGATAGCCGGCAAGGGTATCAAGGCTGTGATTTCCGGTGCGACAGTTCTCTGCGGTAACAGCAGACTTATGGCTGACTACAGCATAAACTGCCCCGAAGCAAACGGCACAGTGCTTTATGTGGCTGTAGACAATAAATATGCAGGTCTTATCGAAATCGCAGATATGCCGAAGGAACACTCGGCTGAAGCTGTAAAGATGCTTAAAAATCACGGTGTGAAGGTCATAATGCTCACAGGCGACAATAAATCTGCGGCGGCTGCGGCGGCTGAAAAGCTCGGTATCACAGATTACTACGCAGAGCTTCTCCCCGAAAACAAGAGCGAAATTACGCTTAAGATGAAATCGGAGCTTCCTGACAATGAAAAGGTAATGTTTGTAGGCGACGGCATAAATGACGCTCCGGTTATCGCATCTGCCGACATAGGCGTTGCAATGGGCGGCTCGGGCGCAGACAGTGCCATAGAAACCGCAGACTGCGTTCTTATGAAGGACGACCCAATGCAGCTTGCCGACGCATTTGCAATCAGCAAAAAAACAAACCGCATAGTTCTCCAGAATATCATATTTGCACTCGGTGTAAAGCTGATAATTCAGGTACTCGGCGTTTTCGGTCTTGCTAATATGTGGGCGGCTGTTTTCGCAGATGTTGGCGTTTCGATAATCGCTATCTTCAATTCATTAAGACTTATGAGAAAGTAAATAAAACATTTACCGCCCGTGTTTGCTCACTGCATTCACAGGCGGTATTCTTTACTTATTTTTTCTTCTGAGCTTTTTCCTTGTCAGCTCATAACTCATATCGACAAGCATCCTGAGTTTTTTATCGGGTACTCTTTCATCAAGGGCGAGCGTTATCCAGTTTTCCTTATTCATATGATACGCAGGATAAAAGCCCTGCTCCAGCCTCAGCGATCCGATGAGGATAGGGTCGCACTTGAGATTGACGACATCTATAATTTTCTGCCCGTCAAGCCCGAGCCTGCTTTCAGGCAGATCCATTATCATAGCGAACCACTTTTTCGTATCATTATGACGATACGCCTGAAAACCGGGATTCTTTTCAAACAATCTTTCGGCTGTAACGCCATAATAGTCGGTTATATATTTGTCAAGCTGTGAACGATTCATTACCGCTCCTTCTTTATCGTGTATATTCCGCCCGCACCGCAGGATACAGCGCCGCTTATTTCAAGGTCAGCGAGTATCTCACTGAGTTCCCCGAATGATAAGCTGCAGGCAGAAAGCAACGCATCAAGCGTTACTCCGTCACTGTTTGCGATGATGCCGAGAATTTCTGCGGCTCCCGATGCGTTTTCTGCGGCTTCCGCAATCTGTCCGCTCTGCTTTTCTTTTGTATCCGTTACCGGCTCTGCCTTACTCATATCCGTGTTATCGGCTTCGGCAATCGGCGCTATTATAGGAATTCTTTCTTTTACTGCCGTATCATTCAGTGTAGCAGGCTTTCCCGCTTTTTTCCGCTTTTTCAGCACATTTTCGGGAGTTACTCGGAAATAATCTATTTCCTTTTCCTTATCCTTGACACCTGTAATTTTAAAGCGTGGTGCATCTGCCGCCTTCACCTTAGGCAGAGGCTTCTTCTCATCTTTTTTCGCAGACTCAGGTTCCTTTACTTCGCAAACCGTCGGCAAATCCTCAGCAGGCGGAGTTTCCCTGACATCCTCGTGCATCACAAAGCTTGTCAGCTGTTCCTTATCAAGATATGTATCATCGATTCTGTCACGGTAAGTCGGATAAAACTCATTGATAATATCATAGAAATCATAAACAGAATGCGCCCCGTCACGCAAAAATCTGATAACACGGCTGTATTTCTTATCCAGCGTATCGTCAGGTATAGTAAAGAATACCTCTCTGTCCTGCTCAAACGCATGGTTTGCAGTGATAAGGCTTCCGCTTCCGTTGTAGCCGCCTATCACGACAGTACCCTTTGAAAGCCCTGAAATAATACGGTTTCTGAATTTGAAATAATCAGAATTACACGGTGTATCCGGGAGCAGCTCCGACAGAATAAGTCCGCCGTTGTCGATTATGTTCTTTCTCAGCCCGAATGAATTATTCGGATAATCAATAGTTATTCCGCAGGCAAGCACAGCCACAGTCGGCTTATGGTGACGGATACTGTTATTGTGCGCTATCCTGTCTATGCCCAGTGCAAAGCCGCTTACAAGAACAATGTCGCTTCTCGCAAGATTGTAGCAGATGTTTTCCGCAAGCCTTATCGCATTGCCAAACGGCTTTCTGGGTCCTACTATCGACACCGCCAGCTTACCCTGCAGGCAGTTTATATCTCCCGCAGTAAACAGCAGAACGGGCGGATTATATATATTCTTAAGCTGTTCGGGATAATTTCTGTCGTCAATTGTGACAATGCCGATATTATTCCCGGCGCAATAATCCATTATCACCTTCGAGCGTTCGAGCGACGCTCTGCGGACATACTCGTGACGGTTAGAAGGTATATGCGACATATCGCCACTGCTGATATGCTCATACGCAAGTCTTGCATTACCGTATGCCTTTATCACCTCGTGAATTTTTGGGTTACCGCCGCCGAATATCTGCAACAGATAGATGTAATACTCCATAAAGCCCTCTAAAACTATCGCCGCAAGTATTACCTGCGGCGAATTCTGTCATTAACTGTTTTTCTTGTTATCCTCGTTACGAATCTGTACCCTTCTTATCTTGCCGCTGATAGTTTTGGGAAGCTCGTCAACGAACTCCACTATTCTCGGATATTTATAAGGCGCAGTGTTCTTCTTAACGTAAGTCTGAAGCTCTTTTTTAAGCTCTTCAGACGGTTCATAGCCTCTTGCAAGAACGATTGTTGCCTTTACCACCTGACCTCTTATAGGGTCGGGTGCACCCGTAACGGCACACTCAAGCACAGACGGGTGTGCTATCAGAACGCTTTCGATCTCGAAAGGTCCTATACGGTAACCGCTCGCCTTGATAACATCATCATTTCTTCCGACATACCAGAAGTAGCCGTCCTCATCCTTCCAAGCGGTATCGCCTGTATGATACAGCCCGTCGTGCCATGCCTGAGCGGTAAGCTCATCATCACGGTAATAGCCGTCAAAAAGGCCGTCCTTGCCACGCTCGGCACGGACTACTATTTCACCGACTTCTCCGACAGGCACCGGATTTCCGCCATCATCGACAATGTCGACATCATACAGCGGTGTAGGCTTGCCCATTGAGCCGGGCTTAGGCGTCATGCCTACAAGATTTGCAAGCAGTGCTGTAGATTCGGTCTGACCGAATGCCTCCATCAGCTTAAGACCGGTAAACTCAAGCCACTTGTTATACACCTCAGGGTTGAGTGCCTCGCCTGCAATAGCGGAATATTTAAGACTCGAAAGATCGTAGTTTTCAAGACCTTCCTTTATAAAGAAACGGAACATGGTGGGAGGCGCACAGAATGAGGTTATCTTATAGTTCTGCATTATCCTCAGCATATCGGTCGGTATGAACTTGTCAAAATCATACACGAACACGCACGCACCGAGCGACATCTGACCGAACAGCTTGCCCCAGGCGGCTTTTCCCCAGCCTGTATCTGATATTGTAAGATGAACACCGTCAGAATCGACATTCTGCCAATGTGCCGCAGTCTGAATATGTGCGAGTGCATATCTGTGATTATGGACAACCATCTTGGGATAGCCCGTAGTACCCGATGTGAAATATAACAGCATATGCTCCCTTGTATCCGTCTGCACACGCTCCATAGTTTCGGGCATTCCGGCAATTTCATCATCGAACGGGATCCAGCCGTCCCTGTGACCGTTTGCTATAAATTTAACAAGACCGTCAGCGTGGATTTCTTCCTGCGCCTCATCGACATACTTGGCTATATCGGGATTATAGCCGGTACAGACTATAGCTTTTACGCTTGCACGTTCAAAGCGATAGGTAAAGTCGTGTGTTGTCAGCAGATGCGTTGCGGGTATAGCAACCGCACCGAGCTTGATAAGAGCGATTATCGCAATCCAGAACTGGTAGTTTCTTTTCAGTACCAGCATTACCTTGTCGCCTTTTTTTATACCGTATGACTTGAAAAGATTTGCCGCCTGCGTTGACAGCTTCGAAAGCTGTGAATAGGAAAAATCGTGACGGTTTTCCTGAAGGTCGATGTGGATAAGTGCTCTCCTGTCGGGGTCGATTTCTCCGAACTTATCTATAATATCGTAACCGAAGTTATAGTTATCGGGGCAATCTATCTCGAACTTATTCAGTATCCCGTTCTCATCAAAGCCTTCTTTTACAAATCTCTTGTAGTAATTTTTAACCTGTTCCATATACTTTTCTTTCCGTTCCTTTGTTTATCAGATCAGTATTGCCAAGAACTTGCAGTCCTTGCCGTCAACGGCTATCATTCCGTGCGGATTCATGCTGTCGTAATAAATGCAGTCGCCTTCACTTACCGTTTCAATATGACTGCCTATCTGGAACTTCAACGTTCCCGATATTATATAGTCCATTTCCTGACCGTCGTGTACAGACAGGTGTATAGGCTTTTTCTGCTCCTCCTCATCATAAGGAGCTGTTACCAGCAACGGCTCTATTTTCTTGTTTTTAAAAAGATAGGCAAGGTGCTGATAGGCAAATCTTTCCCGACGCTCGATCGGTAAGCCTTGATCCTTACGGACTATCGAATATGTATTGAGCTTAGGCGTAACACCTGTAAGAAGCTCTATAAGCTCAATGCCGAGTGCGTCCGCCGCCTGATTCAGGAATGAAAGCGAAAAATCCTTTTCTCCGTTTTCAAGTGAAATATATTCGTCTGTGGTGACGTTTGTTTTGTTTGCCATTTCGCCGACAGATATATCAAGGTACTCTCTTGTGCTTTTCAGTCTGCCGGATACGTCTTTGATGTTATAATCCATAATGACCTCCGTAACGCCTTGTATTTCCTGTAAATATATAAAGCGTTATGCTTTATTAATTAAGTATACCAAATCACTGCAATAAAATCAATAGTTTTTTGGCAATTTCTCACTAAAATAATATAAAATCAAACTGTCAGTTTATCGGAAATTTTGCTGTAAAGAGTTATCGTTATGCCCTCGGTATCAAGAAGTTCTCTTACAGAGGTATAATCTCCGTGGTCTTTACGGCGCAATATAATATTCTTTGCGATTTCCTCCGTTATTCCCTCAACGCTCATCAGCTCGTCTACGGTAGCTTTATTGAGGTTTACCTTGCGAATGCCGTAAGACTCGTTTTTAGTGTAATATCCCGACGAGGCAACGGTAAACCGACTGCACAGTATCATATATACTTCATCATCTACCGAGTTTATCTCTTTAAGCTGTGACATAGATGTAAATTTCCCGTGCTTTTCACGATAGTTTATAATATCGTGTGCCGTTTTCCGCCCGACGCCTTTTATCTGCATCAGCGTTTCAAGATCTGCTGAATTAAGATCCGGTTTTTGCTCATACGAATACGAGCTTTCATCGTATGAGGTTTCATTCACAGAGAACACCCATGCGTTATCACGCATTACTTTGTCGTTATAGTAATATAAAACAACAGTGAGCATTACGGTAAGGATAAGCACGCCTGCGGCAATTATTATTGCGTTGCGTACCTTCCCTTTCATAATACTCACTCCAAGCCGTTATTTTATTTTGTCCCCGAAAAAAACTTGCAAAAACCGCTCAGCCTGCATTCGCTGCAATTCGGTTTTGCCGCACTGCACACAAGCCGACCGTGCCACACAAGCCTGTGACACATCATCAATCTGTCGTCCGGCTTTATTATTGCGGCAAGCTGTTTTTCAACCTTCAGCGCATCCTTTGTTCCGTCGGTAAGGCCCAGCCTTCCGCTCACTCTTATAACGTGTGTGTCGCATACAAGAGCAGGCTTACCGTAGAGGTCGCCTACTATAAGATTAGCTGTCTTTCTTCCGACCCCGGGCAACTTTACAAGCTGTTCAATTGTATCGGGAATTTCACCGCCGAAATCATCACGGAGCATTCTGCACATCATAACAATATCAACAGCTTTTGTCTTATATAGTCCGCACGAATGTATATATTCCGCAACCTCGTCAGGCTCTGCCGCCGCAAAGCTGTCAATATCGGGGAATTTTTCGAAAAGTGCGGGAGTAACCATATTTACTCGCTTATCGGTACACTGTGCCGAAAGCCTTGTCGCTATCAGAAGCTCATGCGGCTTTTTATAAACAAGAGCGCATTTCACATCCGGATAGCACTCGGCAAGCCCGTCTATAACAAGCCCTGCTCTTTCCTTTTTGGTCATACAGTTCTCTTTTCTGATAATTATAACTATATATTATACTATATCTGCCCCGATGTCAAGTTTTGTCGCAAAATTTTTTCCGATACCGCAAAAACAGCTTCAGTCAGTGCGATTCGGTACTTATCAAAACACAAATAAAAAAAGTCCCCGAATTTAATCGAAGGACTTTGGTGAGCCACCCGGGAATCGAACCCGGGACACCCTGCTTAAAAGAATCCAAAAAAGAAAAAAGCTCTGCGTTAAATGAAATGAAATTAAAAATACGCACGCCCACCATCAGAGCGGAGAAAAGCCGGAAAATCTGAAATAAGGTCGGAGAAAGACGGGAGAAAGAAAGCGGATAGTCGGAGAAAATCTCTGATTTTCCTGATTATTCGCTTGCTTTCCCCGGCTTTCCTGAGCTTATTCTGATTTCTGACTTTTCCCGCGCCCCATTCACCGATGTTCAGTCGGCGTAAAAAAATATCGTCAAAAAATAAAAAAGCCGCCATGATGGCGGTATGACCCCCCTATGCTAATAGGGGGGTAGCCTGTACAGTCAAACAGCGTTTAACCCTGCACTATCACTGCGGTTGACGCTGTTTTTTTATGCACAGCAAACAGCGGCATTGATTGTAATACAAATACAGCTGCAGCATCGATTGCCGGGGACGTTATTTGTAATACAGCGTTTTTTATCGACGCTTACGAACCTTTAGCATTTGTTTCATTTGTTCCTTAACGGCACTCTGATCTTCATCGGTCAATTTCATGTACAGCCGGAGTTCCTCAAGTTGATCATCATCGAGCGTATACTTTATGTCATCTGCTCCGCTTGTCTTGCTGATTGCACCGCTCTTACTGCTTTTCAATTTTTTCTTAATCGCCGCTTTTATAGCATAAAAGCATATTCCTATAGCCGCCATAATCGCAACTGCGACTAATACTTTTATCATAACGTTCATTATTGCAGAACCTGCTTGATTAACTGCGTCCTGCATTACCGCTGTAGCTTCACTGTTGTTCATATATATTCCTCAATTCTTTTTTATTATACCGAATAGCCAATCGGTACTTACTTCGTATAGTTCGGCAAGCTGTCCTATTGTTTCTATATTTGGTTCTAATGAACCTTTTTCATATTTTGCAATGTTCGTTTGTGATATTGATAATACATCGGCAACATATTGCTGTGTGTATCCTTTATTTTGCCGTGCTCGCTTTATATTCATAATGAATGTTTCTTTAAACATAATTACCTTTCTATTATAGCATCGTTTTCTTTCTCCTCTATGCTATTATAGCATATTTACTAAATTTTCTTATGCGATTTTAGCATAATTTACTATTCCGTTTTAGCATAAAATATGCTATAATAGCATAAACGGAAACGTTTGACATAAAAATTTCACAGAAAGGAAGGTAAACCCATGAAAGTAACATTAGTTGGTGTCAAGAATATCGAAGCATTTGAAACGAACGACGGAAAAACTGTTGATGGCGTTAAGCTTTTTATTGCATATTCTGACGAAAACACATACGGCAATGTAGCCGAAAGCAAGTACATTGATCGTAAAGTATTCAATGATTTCGGTATCAAGTTAGATGAGCTTGTTGATCACATCGGAGAAGTTATTGACTGCGAGTTCAACCCAAAGCAGAAAATCGTTGGTATATCCATTTAAGATTTAAGGAGGTTATTCCATGTGGGATATGTTATTGAGCTTTCTCCCGATAATGCTTGTAATACTCGGTATTCTGATTGTTGCAATCGTTACGCTAAAGTTCCTTGAAGCTCGTCGGAACGCAAAGCTGAAACGGGAGTATGAAGCTCAACAGAAAAAGGGTGACATAGATGGACTTATCATTGATAGCAGAAAAACTTGATTTAATCATCAACATTCTTGTTTTTCTTGTTCTCGGTTCTGCTCTGAACTTCGGTTCTCTGCTCTTCCGGCACTACAGAAAGTAGGTCACTATTATGATTGATTTGTTCGGTCTGTTCACTGTCGGGACAATATACGGTCTCGGTCTCGCCGCTATAGTGTGGCTTTTCGGTTTGTTTGTAAGTGGTTGTATCTCAGCCATTTTCAAGAATAATCTATAAGGAGGAAAATCAGCATGTTCAAGTTAGCTCAGAAGTTATCGAGCAAGGCAAAGAGAGTGATACTGTCTATCGGTACAGGTGTTGTAGCGGCGGCTACTATGGCTATTGGCGCATTTGCGGAAGAACCTGCAGCAGGTACTGCACAGGATCTCTCTTCAATTGTCAATACCGCCGGTACAACACTCAAGGATCAGTTTATAATCCTTGTTAACACGCTTGTTCCCGTTCTGATCGGTGTTGCCGTTGTAGGTCTCGGACTCTATGCGGTCATTTATCTCTTCAAGATGGCTAAGAAGTTCTTTGCTCAGGCATCGAAGTAATCCGTTGTAACACAAGTAGCCCCGTTCCTGTAATGGGGCTATAGTTCTAATAGGGGGTGTAATACAAATGCGAAAGCGTTTTATCAGCGGTCTGACTGCCGTGTGTATAGTCGGAATTTTGATTACAAATATGATAACTTCTGCATCAGCTTCTGTAACTGCCGCTGTTGTTGGTGCTTCGGTTGCCGGATCATTGTTACTCGGATCACTCTTTAATCAGATGTGCGGCGGTCAGGGTTATGACTTTACAAACGCATTTCAGGACGCAGTGAAATTATATACTGACTGGGATGAAGATTTCGACGGGTCAGCGAAAGACCCGATCCACCCGGTAACGAAAGTAGAAATCGACACCAGCAAAGTTAATATACCTGATAATATAGATTTTAACAGTGTCGGCGGAACATCGACGGATAAAATGATTGTTGAAATGCAGAAAGCAATAAACGCAGGTCTTGAAGATGGATCTATAGAAATCAATTTTGATGAAAACGGTAATATATCAATGCCGACTACATCATTTTGTAATGCTGTTAATGATGTTTATGAAAGCTTAGGCTGCTATAAAAGTAAGGACGGCTCTAAGCGTGCACAGACGCTCTATAGCGTTATATCCCCATATATATACGCCAATTATAATGGTTGGTCGATCAGCAGTAACGCTGTAGCTCAGTGGGAGGCTGATACTTACGGTAAACCTACGTCGGGTAGATATATGTATTTTGTTCCTTATTTCGTAGCCGATAGTAAGCTTCATATTATGCGTTTTTCTGTTCGTTCATCTACTATTTCGGCTGGTTTTAGTACAGTTCAGTATAAATCTGAAAATATTGCTCAGATACCGTCTTTGAGTGGTTGGAATGAATATTATGATAAAATAGAAGATTTGCTTTTCAGTAGTAGTACTACCATTACTCTAAAAAGTGATCAAGTTCAGTATTCTGTTGATGCCGGATTTAATTTTTCTTCTGATACAGTGACTCAGGCGATCTCGTCAGAATATCAGATTTCGTATTCAGGTAAATCTACTGACGATTTCGATGTAATTCAAGGTTATGGTTTCTGCGTTGTTTCTGAAACGGATTTTACCGCTTTTTGCTCTGCGGCGAAACAAGGCACCTTGGAACAGAATAAGGAAACCGTTACAATCCCTCTTACCGGCGTAGAAAACACTATCGGAAATATGGGTCTTGCCGGTGTCGGCGCAGGAGCTACTAAAGGAACTGTTAGCGTTGATAGCAAAACAAAAGATATAACGGTAACAAACGAAGCCACCAAAGAAGCGGAGCTTGTCATTGAGCAAGGAAAGCCAGGTGATATTGATATACCTGATAATGATACGATTATTGACAAATTTCCTTTTTCATTACCGTTTGATTTATATCGTATGCTGACAATATTCGTAGTGCCGGAACAGAAGCCGATATTTAAGTTTCCTATAGAAACTACAATAACAAATGGCGGGTTGAATTATAAAATTGATGAAGAAATTGAAGTTGATCTAACTCGTTTTCAATTCATGGGTCAAGACATAGTTCGTCTTGTGCTTCGAAGTACGTTTTATGTCGGCTTTGTAATAATGCTGATACACGTTACAAGCAAGTTTATTAAACATTAGCGCATGGGGTGACGACCGTGTGTCGTCGGGGACCCTATGCGATAATGTTTAAGAGGTGATTTTAAATGAATGATTTTATTAAAGGCATAAATGACGTAGCTAATCAGGTTCTGCAATGGGTTATTGTTCTTTTACCTGATAGCCCTTTCAAAAATATTCAGTTTCCTGATGAAATGGAATATTTCTTAGGAATACTTAACTATTATGTGCCATTTCAGGGCATGGTTAATATAGCTCTGGCTTGGACAAGCTGTATAGCTATTTATTATGTATATCAGATGATATTGCGTAAGATAAACGCTATAGAATGAGGTGATTATATGTTAAGTTTGTTTACTGGTACTCCCGGTTCGGGGAAAAGTTACCACGCTACCGAGCGTATCGATCGTTGCCTTAAACAGGGTATTAATGTTATATGTACATATCCGATAAAGACAAATTACAAGCATCGTGGATTGTTTGTATATGTTCCATACTATGAACTTACTCCCGAATTTCTGATTAACTTCTGCATGCAGCATCACGATTTAAAGTGTAATCCCGAAAAATGTCAAACGTTCATTGTTATTGATGAAGCACATCTTCTTTTTAACACACGTGGCTTTGACATGAAAGAGCGGCAGAAATGGTGTGAATTTCTTGCGCTTCATCGTCATTACTGGTATGACATTATGTTACTTACTCAGAATGATCGAGCTATTGATCGTCAGGTTCGTGGACTTGTCGAGTTCAATTATAAACACAGGAAGTTGACTTCCTACGGGTTAAAGGGTTTTCTTCTTGTTGCCGTACTTCATAAGAAATATGTTGCTGTCCGTTATTGGTATGTTCTCAATGAAAAGTGCGACGCTTATTTCTTTAATACAAAGAAGAAGATTTTCAAGCTTTATGATACTATGGCGATTATTTCCCCTCAGAAAAAAAATAATGACGGCACATCTTCCGTTGCTGATCTATTTCCGTCCCCGGCAGAGTGGAACGCCCAGCGAAAGAAAGAAGGTGAACAAGGTGCTTGATAATTTCTCTGTTCCTTGCAGTACAGAATTAGCTGCTGTAATTCTTAAACGTAAGTTTAAAGTATGTAAAGACTGGCAGGACGGCTTACGGGCTCTCAAAAGCATTTACGCCATGAATATTCAACGGGACATCGCCGAAGAAGCAAAATTGCGATTGTATTTTATGTACAAAGCAAAATTTCCAAATTCACCGGCTTTTGCGATACTGAAAGCGGCGCAGATTGTTGAAAACAATATTGTATCAAGGAGTGAAAAAAAGATATGAACAAGGTGCGTGATTGTGAAAACTGTTTCTTTTATGACGATTACACATTGAATTGCTGTTGTCATAAAGAGTGTGATTATCCTTCGCTTGATATTTCAGATTGTGATGATCTGATTGACGCTGCCGAAGCAGCGTTTGATGAATACCTTGCAGAATGCACAGCCGATTATTCTGAGCTCTGCTCCGTCCGTGCTCAGCAGAGCAGAAATTAAATTGAAAAGGGTTGATTATATGGAAACCGCACAAGGTAGCTTCTCGCTTGAAGTGATGGATCCGGACAACATTTCCGGCTGGAAAGATGAAGATCCTTATTTCGGCTCGGAGAAACGAGGAAAGAATATTATTCTTTATGACTGGTTTTCAATGACATCGAAAATAGATTCAGTCGATAGCCTGATTGCTTCATTGGATTTCAAAACTCCGGTCAAGTGGGAAGAAAGCTACGGCTTTTATGGCTATAAGAACCGGGTATTTTTTGATGGCATATCAATACATTATAATCATTGCAATTCTGAATCTGATTATCCGTTGCTTGAAATGTCCGGTCAAGGTTGCCGTGATTTCGAAACATATACGGACGGTAACTGGGGACGGCTATTTCGAATGGCGTTAGATACTGAAAATTATCATGTTACACGTCTTGACGTTGCTTATGACGATCACAGCGGTATACTTGACATGATGAAGCTAATACGAAAAACGGAACGCAGACACTTTGTAAGCAAAGCTCATAAAGGCGTTATAACTAACAGCTTCAGCCGTGAAATTGATGCTTATAGCGTTATGTTCGGAGTTAAGAAGTCGGATATGTACTGCCGTATTTATGACAAAGCCCGTGAACGTGGTTTTACAGACGGTCGGCACTGGATCCGGTGTGAAACAGTTTTTAAAGATGATCGTGCATTCAATTTCATCAAGAATGATTTGTCCCTCGGTGAAAAATATTGCGGAGTTCTGAAAAATTATCTGCGCTTCGTTGAGCCGGATAGCAAAGATACTAATAAACGCCGCTGGAATACTTCCAAGTGGTGGGATAAATTTTTAGGTGATTGCGAAAAAATCAGCGTTTACACACCGAAAACGGTTGAATATAACTTATCCCGTATCGGGCGTTACGTCTTTCATCAAGCCGGCAATAGTATTGATACATACATTAGTTGCGTTGGCTTGACAAAATTTCTTGAAGATCTTAAAATGCGTGGACAAGTTCTTACAGTCCATCAGAAGCACATTATCAACGAATACAAGTCACGCATTGCCGCAGAAAATAATAATTGTAATACAAACACAGCTGCTGCATCGATTGCCGGCGATGTTGATTGTAATACAAATTATGTTCCTGCCTCGGACGACTGGGTTACGAAAGGTTTATGATGAAAGTTACAGAAGCATTTGAAATGTTTGTCGACGAACAATTGTTCCGCAATAACAGTCCTAAAACGCTAATATGGTATCGAGAAAATCTCGGCGCATTTTTCCGATGGTTAGGTGTCGATTCTTCAATTGATGATCTGACGATATTTAATTACAAGGCTTATTGTTCGTATCTTCTTCATGAATATGAACATAACGGAAAGCCGCTTAAGAGTTCTAGCGTTAATTCACACGTTCGCTGTGTCAAAGCATTTTACAACTTCTGCATTCAGGAAGATTTGATCCCCGATTTCAGCAGAAAGTTAAAAACAACAAAGGTACATAACACTGAGAAGCTTCCGCTTGACGATGAAGAAATCAATCTTCTGCTTCAGAGCTTCGGCGATACGGTTCTTGAACGGCGTAATTTCTGCTGGGTAGTTTTGATGTGTGATTCAGGCTTACGCCGTGGCGAAATATTATCGCTTATTATGAAAAACGTAGATTTAAATCACGATTTTCTTCTTGTCACCGGAAAAGGTTGCAAGCAGCGTTTTGTTCCCCTGGGACAGTTATCACATATTGCATTATACGATTATATCATTCGCTATCGCTCAGGAGCTGGCGGATCTGATCCTGTTTTTGTTGACCGATTCGGCAAGCCTTGCAACGATAACACGATTAAACAAGTGTTTCAGAAGATCAAGAAGCGCACCGGGATAGATCGACTGCACCCGCATCTTTTGCGGCACACTTTCGCCACAAATTATTTATGTGATGGCGGAGATCTCGAAACATTGCGGCTTATCCTCGGTCATTCTGACCTACAGGTTACATCAATGTATCTGCACTTAGCGCAGAACAAACAACTTTTGCAAAGTAAGCACAGAAGCCACTTAGATAGTTTAATTACCAATGAAAGGATTGAAACAAATGAAAAGTGTTCAGAAGTCAATAAGAATATCAGAAAACGTATATCAAATTATAGAAAGCTGTAACGGTGCGAATTTTTCAGATAAGTTACAAAATCTTGTATTTCGTTATTCCGAGGAATTGCCTTCGCTGATGGTAAGTATTCATCGTGCCGAAGTCACATTGAAGCAGACCGAGCGTGAAATTAACGAAAAGCGCAATATCTTAAATCAGCTCCGGAGCATTGAAGCAAAAATCAACAGTTTATTTTACTGCTGTAATACAAAATAATAGCGTGTTTTTCGGCACATAAAAATACGAAAACCCTATGTAATACACAAGAATGTGATTACAAAGGGAAATTCCGTTGGTGAGCCACCCGGGAATCGAACCCGGGACACCCTGCTTAAAAGGAGTGGTTTTATGAAAATATTATCTTCAAGCAATGGTAATATTCTTGCTGTTGCTCTCAGTTCGTTAGACTTAACGCAGTCTTTATTGCTTTTGTCTTTTGGCTTGATACTTTTCTTTGGTATCATTGTACTTGTGTCAAAGAGGTGATTTAATGTCTGATATAGTTAATACATTGCTTCAGTGGTTTGGTTGGCAGACACCTGAAACCGTTGCATTACTGATTGAAAATATTGTTCGTGTTGCTATCGGCTTAGGTATTGTTTTGTTTATCTTCAAGGCAACATTCCGCCTTGCTGGTATCAATCGTATGTTGTAAGGGGGATTTATATGTTTTGCTTTTTAAAAAAAATCATTCTGTATGTGCTTCATCTTCCTGGCTTCATTTTTCTTGAAGTCAAGGATATTGTAAAGTACATAATTCATAAGGACTATAAGCTATTTGAAAAGTTTGGGCTTCACGTTTGGGTTGCTAAGTTCGGCGGAGGTAAAACTTCTTCAATGGTGTTTACCGCTTATAGGCTTTGCAAGCGTTATCCGCAAGTTACTATTGTAACTAATATTAAGCTTTCTAATTTTCCCGAAACAACTAAAATTCTTCCGTTAAATACGGTTGATGATATTTTAAACGCTCCTGATAACACGATAGTGTTAATAGATGAAATAGGAACGTTATTCAATAGTCGTGACTTCACAAAGGGTAATTCTTTACCTAAGATATTATTTCAGCACTTATGCCAGTGTAGAAAGCGACACATGATTATTTTCGGCACTGTTCAGCGATGGAATTTCCTAGACAAGCAGTTAAGGGATATTACATCTACCGTTCGTGTTTGTCGTTCGCATTTCTCACACCCTTTTAGCCGTATTACTACGGTTACTATTTTCGATGCATTCGAGTATGACCGTACATATAATAACCCTATGATTAAATGTATTCCGTGTGGTGTAGAAGTAAATCTTCAGACAGATAAGATTCGTAATTTGTACGATACATCGGAACTTGTCGGTCAGCTCCTGGAGATGGAGTATGAAGATGATGAAACCATTATACAAAATCTTGGCGGTGGTATCGGTGTCGGTGTTCCTATGGATAGGAAAGAAAGAGGTCGTGTAAGAAGAAATGCAAAAGTGTTGAAGTAGGCGGGTAAGGGGGGTTGCGCCCCCTCGGGGGCGCTCCCCCCTTTACTTGATAATAGCCTAAAAACGTCATCACTTTTAGAAAGTTTTGTAAAAAATATGGGGTTGTATAATGCAAAAATTAAAATTTACAAAGATGGCACTACTAATGAAACATATTCAGACAAGTGCATATTTGGCGATAAGTTATCTTATGAATCTGATTCTAAAGAACAGAATTTAGAGATTAAGTACGGTTATGATAGCAAGGTTTATCGGTGCGACAGTCGAAATATTGATACCCACTATAACCGAATGCACGATTGTTACCGTATGGAGTTTGAGTGTGAACAAGAGGAGTTAAAAGAAAAGCGAAAAAAAGAACGTACCGACAATTTGAAGCACGTTAAAGAAAAGGTATATGATATTATTTACCAAAATGAATGGGCGTATTTTATGACAATTACTCTTCGTGAAGATGATAGTTATGATAGACGTGACCCTAAAGAAGTTTATAAGCTGCTTCGAGTTTGGTTAAGCAATCAAGTACAGCGCAAAGGGTTACAATACATATTGATACCTGAGTATCATATAAAGGGTGGTATTCATTGTCATGCTCTTGTTAATGACGTTCTTCCGATGGTTTATTCCGGTAAACGTGCAGTTGGAAAAAAAGCGTGGAATGATACTGATTTATTAAAGCGTGGTATCAATATAAATTCGTACAAGCCTATTTACAATGTCGTTAATTGGAAATATGGTTGGTCTACTGCAATTCCTTTAGATGGCGCACCTGGTCAGATTGCAAATTATATGACGAAATACATTACAAAGGACTTGCAAAAGATATTCGGTAAGTACTATTGTAGTTCTAAGAACATACAGCGTAATTGCGAAATACAATACACGAACGTTGATTATTCGGCGGTCTGCGCAAAAGAGTATCAACCCATTTTGGGTACACACATGAAATACAAGCGGCAGCTTGTGGAGTATAACACAGAAAAAGCGCAACAATGGGAAACACCACCTATAGTAACATTACCGCCATTCTCCCCCACAAGCGACAAAGACACACAACAATTATCGCCCGTGGCGAATGAAATGAAATGAAAAAATACGCACGCCCACTAACTAAGCGGAAATAAGTCGGAAAATCGGAAATAACCTGTTGGAAATCTATTTTCAACAGGTTATTCTGATTTCTGACTTATTCTGCGTCCACTATCAGCAACATATTAGTGGCGGAACTCCGCCAACACAAAACACAAACCTATAAAGGAAACAAACATATTAAAAGCAGTACAATCTATAGAATCTCGTTCGATAGCACTATCCCCGGTAGCGCAGACCGCCGAATATATAATCAACGTTCGTTATAGTATGAAAAAATCCCCCATTTAGGGGGATATATATAGGGGGTATTGCCGATAGGCTAATTTCTGTTCTCAAAACCGCTGTTGCTATCAATGCCTTGCTTTTGTTCTTCAAGCTGTAGCAGATAGTCCATTTGTTTATTTAACAGTTCCATTTGTTGTGTTAGTTTATTTGCCTTGGAACTGATGTTAAATATAGCTATGATTAGCATTATCGGGATTATTATTATAAGTGCCATTCCGATAGTTATTAATATTCCTGCTGTGGGTGTACTTGCTGATATTATTTCATTTATGTTCATATTGTACTCCTTGTTACCAGTTCTTTTCTTTGTTGTTTGTAAGTCCTGCTATGTAGTCAATTGATACATCATAGAATTTTGCTATTTTGATTATATCAGGAAATTTCATTTGCATATTGTTTTGTTCCCATCTTGCATATGTGGTTGTATGAACATTTAACAGCTTTGCAAGTTCTGATTGCGTTAAGTCCATATCTTGCCTTAAATCCCTAATTCTATTTAGTATAATTTCCACAATTTGCACCTACCTTTTTTGTGATTATAACACAAATTTGTGTTGTCTATATAAAATAACACATTTTTGTGTTGACAGCAACACACTTTTGTGTTATTATTTGCTTGTAAAAACACATTTGTGTGTTTTTAAGTTGTTACAGCGTTTAGCCTGCGGTAAAGGCTCGGTATCGGAGAAGATGTAAAAGTCCGTCAAGATAAGACGTAAAAATTTCTGTGTTTTGGTCTTGGATTCGACCGTAAAAATACCCTGCGGTAGTGCGACCGCATAATAACAATATAGCATAGCCCTCGTGACTGCAAGCTGTAAGTGCAGGTGTTGATAACATGGAAGAGAGTATAAGACAATATCCCCGTAAGGGTATTCATTATTTAACCGTATTCCGAGGTTTATATCGGAGAGAAAGGTAATAGGTTTGTATTATGGAAGAAGTAAAAAAGCCGTATACGGTTTTCCCCGATTCGGTGTCCGCTCAACTTTTAGCGGAATGTACACTTGATAGTTTTTCTATCTCTCACATTGTCAATGCGATTTTATCTAGATTTACTATTTTTTCTGTAAATTCTGAGACATTATATGTAAATCTTGATTTCTGCGAGTTCAATTCATTTCTTTATGAATTGTATTTTTCGCTTGATTCTTTTATGTGTATTTCATTCGGTATATTTTATCAGTTAATGCTTGATGTTGTTCAAGTTAAAGAGACGTAATATAACAGTAACGGCGAATGTCGTTTACATAAAAATAATTGAAAGTTAACTTTCAACCCGCTACCGAGGTACATATCGGAGAGAAAGAGGTTATTATGACTTTGGTAGGTTGCGAACAGAAACATGGTGCTTTCACCACGAAAGAGGGCAAGCAGGTTGAATACAATAACTTGTATTTGTATTGTACTCATCCTTTGGAAGTTCAGAAAGATGAAAGCGGTAATGTTATTAAGTGGGGTATCGGCTCTTCGGTTGAAACATTCAAAATCAAGAATACTGCTGATAACTTGAAGCAGGTATTCGGCAGAGCTATCACCGAAAAGGAGCTTAATGCTTACCTGGGTGCAGATTTTAATGTCTATTATGACAGTTACGGCACTGTTGCTTGTGTTCAGTTTATAAAGGCTTAAGCCTTTACATATTTCTGAAAGGAGATAATTAAAAATGGAAGGAGCTGCTACTACAGTTATGGAAACTCTTACAAAAGCTGTTGGTGATGTATTTACTCTGATGGGTACTTGCTTCACTCAGATTACCAGTCAGCCTGTACTTGTCCTGTTTATTGCAGGTTCGCTCATCGGTGTAGGCTGTCGTGCATTTGCTAAGCTTCGCCGTGTTTGCTAATCGGTGGATACTTCCCCGTGGGGAGTGGGTGAAATATCCCGCTCCCCTTATTTTTTTGTAGAAAGGTTTAATATATGGATAAAATAAAAAACTTGCCTGCATTGCGATTAGTCGCATTTGCTGTTGCTGTTGCCATTTTGCTTGGTCTTTCATCGGTGATGTTTTCATTTACTGCAAGCGCCGAAACCGCCGATGATGTAGTTAGTCAGCTTGGCACGCTCGGTAATTACGATTGTATAAAATTTAAGGCGGGTCAAAAAATAGATTTTATGACTTTGTATAATCGTGCGCATTCATTTTCTTCGACTTATGTATTCGGTGCGATTTTCGGCTATAAAGACGGTAAATTTACATCATTTACTAATAATGGTGTATCTGTTGTACCTTCGTCTGATGGTGTATATAAAGATATTGTATTTTGTACTCGGGTTATGTACGGTTCTTGGTTATTAGGTGATAAATCTCAATTCGATACTGTATATGCGCAATTTGGAGTATATCAATCGAACTATTGTAGTATGTGGATTGGCGTTAAAAATAACAAACCTTCAATACAAGGAACTGTTAAGTTAGCTTCAAGTTCACAGGATTTTTATGACGCTAATGGTAATACTATGTATCTTGTTTTTACTGGTTCAAATTCATCGTGGGGAACTCAGCAACAAAATGATTTTCGTAATGACATTATTAATAATCTGACTGCTGATAATTATAAGGATACTGATTTTAAGGATAGTTCTGATACTTTCCCATCTGCTAAATTTGTTACCTGTGCTTCTTATACTAATGCTGATGGTTCTTTCCCTCTTTGGTGTAAGTCATTTGTTGCTGAGGGTCAGCAATATCCGCTTTTTACATATTTCATCAAAGATAATGGAAATAAGCATAAATATTCGCTAGTTTTAAGTTACAATAATAATGATGTCGCAGGTGCGTTATGTACCGCACTTTATGATAAATTGACTAATGATATGTGGCGTACTTCTTTAAAGATTCCGTCTTTATCATATATATCTACTCATGTTTTTCCTATGCACAATGCTGGTGATATGATGGTTAAAGCTGCTTTGCATTATTTTGAATCGGGTTGGAAAAATGCTACTTTTGCTCAATCATTTAATTTAAATGGTTCTGATATGGATTTTTCTAATTCTTCTGATTTAGGTAATAAGGTTTATACATTATGTCTATCTGATTATTCTGCTATTGTTGCAGGTCAGATTTACAAGGTGGAAATTTGGGATAATACTATATCTGAGATTTTAGATACTACTTATTTCGTTTCTCGTGATTCTTTCGGGAAATCTAATAGTGGTACTGGTGTTAAAATCTATGATTATAAAGATGATGGTGATAGAATGGAGCAGGATATTATAAATAATACTCCATCTGTTACTCCTGGTACTGGTAGTGATTTTAAAACTACTGGTGATATAGAATGGTCGCAGTTTAACGATGATTTAACTAAAGTTGATATTACTAGTATATTTTCATCACTTCATTCTGCTATAAATTCTGTTGGTGTATTTTTTCAAGCGTGTTGGGCGATTATACCATCTTCGATATTTGCTATTTTATTATCTGGATTGTCTTTGATTATTGTTTTGCGTGTTCTTGGTAGGTGATTTTGTGAATGTTATGGAGTTCTTTGGTGATATGTTTGCTAACTTTGTTAATTTGCTTTCTATTCCTATTAATTTCGGTCCTTTTTACATATCGGTTTTTCAAGTTTTTTTCGGGCTTTGTTTGCTTGGTCTTGTTGTTGCGGTGATTAAGCGTATATATGATTAATTTATCTGATTTATTTTCGGAATTTTTGCAAGAGCAGCGTTTTAGAAATAATTCCGCTCGGACGTTAGAATGGTATCATAATAATGTTGGTATGTTTCTTTCGTGGCTCGGCTCTGTTGATGTTGCTGATTTGACATTATGTAACTACAAGGAGTATTGTAATTTCTTGTTATATACATATCAATCTCATGGTAAAAATCTTAAGTCCAGTAGTGTTAATTCACATATCCGAGCGGTTAAAGCGTTCTATAATTACTGCATTTCCGAAGATTATATTGAGGATTTTTCACGAAAACTTAAAGTTCCTCGGATAGATAAAGATGAAAAAATACCGTTGTCAGATGATGAAATATCATTGTTGCTATCGTCTTTTGATAATTCCCGATTGTCATTTCGGAATTACTGTTGGTGTGTTTTAATGCTTGATAGTGGGCTAAGGCGTGGTGAAATTCTTAACTTGCATATTGGCGATGTTGATTTCAAAATGCGTTGTATGCTCGTTACTGGCAAAGGTCGAAAACAACGGCTTGTTCCTATTGGTAAACTGTCTTATGATTGTTTGTCACGCTATATTGCGTTCTTTCGTTCGTCTTGTTCTGCTTCTGATTTATTGTTTGTTGACCGTTTCGGAAATCCGTGTACTGTCAATGCTATCAAGCAAGTTTTTCAGAAGTTAAAGAAACAGACAGGCATTCAACGTTTACATGCGCATTTGTTACGTCATACGTTCGCTACTAACTATCTTTTCGATGGTGGTGACCTGGAAACCCTTAGGTTGATTTTAGGGCATTCCGATTTGCAAGTAACGATGATGTATTTACATCTTGCTCAAAATAAAAAAATGCTGTTAAGTAAGCATTTAAGCCATTTGGATAAATTAAAAAATCCCGATAGCTGATACTATCGGGATAATGGTGAGCCACCCGGGAATCGAACCCGGGACACCCTGCTTAAAAGGCAGGTGCTCTGCCGCCTGAGCTAGTGGCTCAAAAACTATAAACTTTTGGGTTGTTTTCACAACGTGATTTATTATAACAAATCCTGACTCCTTTGTCAAGTCTTTTTTTACATTTTATTTCGATATTATGAAATTTTGATTTATAACCGATTATAACCTGTTTAAATCCGCTCGTCAGCCGCAATACTCTTGGATTCTTATTGACAGAGGCGCATTTTTGTAGTAAAATGATTTTGGTTAGTTAGGATTAACCAAAATGTATTTGTGTATTAACGGAGATATTATGGAAGACAAAAAAATCAATCCACTGCTTACGGGCTCAGCAGAAACTATGCTACAGAGTTTTTACGCAAGAGCCAAATATTCAAGAAAAAAGAATGCTAAATTTTATGACGCAAAGGCAATAGAGCTTGTCGGAAAAATCGATTACGACTTTTCAAAAGCGGAAAAGGATTCTACGATGAGCAACGGAGTAATCGCACGAACCATCGTATTTGACGAATTGGTCAAAGACTTTATAAACAAAAATCCCGACTGCACAGTTGTAAACATTGCCTGCGGACTTGATACAAGATTTTACCGTATGGATAACGGCAGAATAACGTGGTACAATGTCGATCTGCCCGAAACTATAGAGGTTCGTGACGCAATATATCACGAATCAGGCAGGGTGTCTACAATAGGCATCTCCGCAACCGATCCCGATTGGGCTGACAAGGTAACAAAAAGAGGGAAAATGCTTTTTATAATCGAAGGTCTGTCAATTTACCTTACCTCTGATGAAAACGCTCAGATGCTGTCGATTATCAAAGATAAATTCGATAATGCGACAGTGCTTATGGAGTGCCTTGCCAAAAAGTGGGTAAACAAGGAGCATACCGAAAAATCAATTCAGGACACCGGTGCAAAATTCGTGTTTGGTGCTGATACCTTTGATGATTTAGGTAAAGCGGCAGACGGTTTCAGATGTATAAAAAATGACGATATCATCCGTGGTATGACAGAAATCATGCCGATATTGAAACCGTTCAGAAACCTCCCTTTAATCAAGAAAGTAACTCAGAAAATCCTTATATTTGAAAAAATATGATTGAATATCATCAGCCGACCTTTTCCGCCAGGTCGGCTTTTTTGTACCCCAAACCGAACATCCGCCTGAAAATGTTACTTTTATGACAAATCTGCCCTATCCGGAAGTTTTCTATTGCATTCTGTCGGATTTTGTGATATTATTATCCTAATAAAATATGCCAACAATACGGCAAATAAAAATTTCGCACTGCAAAAGTGCGGTAAGGATGAGAAATATGCCAAAAAGACAGGACATTAACAAAATTATGATAATAGGCTCCGGCCCTATCATCATAGGTCAGGCTTGTGAGTTTGACTATTCAGGCACACAGGCTTGTAAAGCGCTCAAGAAGCTCGGTTACGAGATAGTTCTTGTAAACTCAAACCCCGCAACTATTATGACCGACCCCGATGTAGCGGACATCACCTACATTGAACCGCTCAACCTCGACAGACTTACTCAGATTATCGAGCAGGAACGTCCCGATGCGCTTCTGCCCAACCTCGGCGGTCAGTCAGGACTTAATCTCTGCTCTGAGCTTGACAAGGCAGGTGTACTGAAAAAGTTCAACGTACAGGTAATCGGCGTTCAGGTCGACGCTATCGAACGTGGTGAAGACCGTATCGAGTTCAAGAATGCGATGAAGGATCTCGGTATCGGTATGCCGAGAAGTGAAGTTGCTTACACGATTGATGAAGCTGTCAAGATAGCCGAGGAACTCAAGTACCCTGTTGTTCTTCGTCCTGCCTATACAATGGGCGGTGCCGGCGGCGGAATGGTTTATAATGTAGACGAACTTAAGGTCGTATGTGAAAGAGGCTTGCAGGCATCTCTTGTAGGTCAGGTTCTTGTCGAGGAATGTATCTTCGGCTGGGAAGAGCTTGAGCTTGAAGTTGTCCGTGATGCCGACAACAATAAGATTACCGTTTGCTTTATCGAAAACATCGACCCCATCGGCGTGCATACGGGCGACTCGTTCTGCTCTGCTCCTATGCTGACTATTCCCGAAGATGTTCAGAAAGAGCTTCAGAAAATGTCTTACCGCATTATCGAATCCATCGAGGTTATCGGCGGCTGCAACTGTCAGTTTGCCCGTAATCCCGAAACAGGACGTATTGTTGTAATCGAAATAAACCCCAGAACATCACGTTCTTCCGCTCTTGCTTCAAAGGCTACAGGCTTCCCTATTGCCTTCGTTTCCGCCCTCCTTGCCTGCGGTCTGACACTCAAGGATATTCCCTGCGGTAAGTACGGCACACTCGACAAGTATTACCCTGACGGAGATTATATTGTAATCAAGTTCGCACGTTGGGCATTCGAAAAGTTCAAGGGCGCAGAGGATAAACTCGGAACACAGATGAGAGCTGTCGGTGAAGTAATGAGCATCGGCAAGACCTATAAAGAGGCTTTCCAGAAAGCTATACGTTCACTCGAAAAGGACAGATACGGTCTTGGCTTTGCAAAGAACTTCCACGATATGACAAAGGAAGAGCTTTTAGCACAGCTGAGATACCCCACAAGCGAAAGACAGTTTGTTATATATGAAGCACTTCGCAAGGGTGCTACTATTGAAGAAATCCATGCCCTTACAAAGATTAAGGACTGGTTCTTACAGCAGATGAAGGAGCTTGTTGACGAAGAAGAAGCACTGCTCAAGATCAAGGGTTCTGTTCCCGAAAAGGCTGTACTAAAGCAGGCAAAGCTGGACGGTTTCTCCGACCGTTATTTAAGCTCACTTCTTGAGGTTACAGAGGAAGAGATCAGAAATGCCCGTATCGGCTTCGGCATAAAGGAAACGTGGGAAGGCGTTCATGTAAGCGGTACGGATAATGCGGCTTACTACTACTCCACCTATCATCTTGACGAGGATAAAAGCCCTGTCAGCGACAAGCCCAAGATAATGATTCTCGGCGGCGGTCCCAACAGAATAGGTCAGGGTATCGAATTCGACTACTGCTGCGTTCATGCGGCACTTGCACTCAAAAAGCTCGGCTTTGAATCTATCATCGTAAACTGCAACCCCGAAACAGTTTCAACCGACTACGATACATCGGATAAGCTCTACTTTGAGCCGCTCACCCTTGAAGACGTTCTTTCGATTCACGATAAGGAAAAGCCGCTCGGCGTTATTGCTCAGTTCGGCGGTCAGACACCGCTCAACCTTGCAAGCGACCTTAAGAAATACGGCGTAAACATTCTCGGCACAACTCCCGAAACTATCGACCTTGCGGAAGACAGAGATCACTTCCGTGCTATGATGGACAAACTCGGAATCCCGATGCCCGAATCCGGAATGGCTGTAAACGTTGACGAAGCGCTTGAAATCGCAAACCGCATCGGTTATCCCGTAATGGTGCGTCCTTCATACGTTCTCGGCGGCAGAGGTATGGAGATTGTTCACGATGACGAAATGATGAAGGTCTATATGTCTGCGGCAGTAGGCGTTACCCCCGACAGACCCATACTGATAGACCGTTTCCTCCACCACGCAACAGAGTGCGAGGCTGACGCTATCTCGGACGGCAAGAACTGCTTTGTTCCCGCTGTTATGGAGCATATTGAGCTTGCAGGTGTTCACTCCGGTGACTCCGCTTGTATCCTGCCCTCTATGAACCTTACGGAAAAGCAGGTAGCAACAATCAAGGATTACACAAAGAAGATTGCCGTTGAAATGAATGTATGCGGTCTCATGAATATGCAGTACGCTATTGAAGACGATACTGTCTATGTTCTTGAAGCTAACCCCAGAGCGTCCCGTACAGTACCGCTGGTATCAAAGGTTTGCAATATAAACATGGTACAGCTTGCTACTCAGATAATCACATCATCGCTGACAGGCAAGCCCTCCCCCGTACCCGAGCTTCACGACAAGGTTATCAATCACTACGGTGTTAAGGAAGCGGTATTCCCCTTCAATATGTTCCAGGAGGTTGACCCCGTTCTCGGTCCCGAAATGCGTTCAACAGGCGAGGTTCTCGGAATCGCTCCCACATTTGGAGAAGCGTACTACAAGGCTCAGGAGGCAACACAGGTAAAGCTTCCTCTTGGTGGAACTGTTCTCCTCAGCGTATGCGACAGAGATAAGCCCGAGTTGCTTGAAATCGCAAAATCATTCAGCGAGCTTGGTTTCCGTATCCTTGCAACAGGCAAGAGCTATGATATGATAAAGGACGCAGGCATCACTGCTGAACGTATCAACAAGATGTACGAGGGCAGGCCCAACATCACCGATGCAATAGCAAACGGCGAAATCCAGCTTATCATCAACACACCCGCAGGAAAGACGAGTGCAAACGATGACAGCTACATCCGCAAGTCAGCAATCAGACATAAGGTGCCTTATATCACAACAATGGCGGCCGCTAAGGCAAGCATCGAGGGTATAAAGTCACTTAAAGCGAACAAGCACTTCGGCGTAAAGTCAATTCAGGCACACCACGCAGATATAAAGTAATATACTCAAAAAATACGTTAACCCCGTTGTTATAGCGATATTTACCCTCCTTACCGGACATCCGGTAAGGAGGGTAATTTTGTGAAATACGATTATGCGTACAAAAGAAAAGCTGTTGAAAAATACAGAAAAGGAGAATGGATGAAAACACCGGAAAGAGCAAATGAGACAAATTTCCGCCAGATGATAAGGAAATGGGTTCGGCTCGAATATGCTTGCAGTTCGGAGGTGTTAAAACAAAAAAATAGACACAAAGAATGGAGTGCCGAAGAACTCTACGAATTGGTGGCAAAGGTACTTGCCGGAAAATCAATCAAGTCGGTAGCGTTTTCCGTAGCGATAGATGACGGTATGCTTAGTAGTGTGCTTACAAACACAAAACAAAGAGGTAAGAATCATCCCACGCGTGTGGGGACAAGGCGCTTAATGCAAAAGAAATAGAACCAGCTGCGACTAAACGCCGAGGACTTGGTGTTGAAACCGATAGTGCCTCTACTGATTCTAAAATTAGTATAGCAGATTTTCTAGATGATGTCAAGAGTTATTACTCTGATGTTTTATCAGACAGCGTTAGGATCATCCCCACGCGTGTGGGGACAAGCCGCTGAGTAAGGGCGATTTAAGAGATTTAGTAGGATCATTCCCACGCGTATGGGGACAAGACTGTTCAGCGTTGGAATTTCTTAGACAAGCAGGGATCATCCCCACGCGTATGGGGACAAGTTTTTTTCTATCGGATTTTTTCCGTTCGCCCTAGGATCATCCCCATGCGTATGGGGACAAGCGCTCTGCCCGTAAATCATAACGAGTACCGCCAGGATCATCCCCACGCGTATGGGGACAAGGAACGGTTTCCTCGATACGTTGATAACTGCCACGGATCATCCCCACGCGTATGGGGACAAGGGAAAAGGATACTACAATGTATACAATAATTAAGGATCATCCCCACGCGTATGGGGACAAGAGGTGCAAGACCCTTTAGAAAACCTGTTAAACGGGATCATCCCCACGCGTATGGGGACAAGTGTAATCTGTTGATAGATTGTACATTTTTGCTAGGATCATCCCCACGCGTATGGGGACAAGCATAAATGCTGAAATAATATCTTAGGTAAAGAAGGATCATCCCCACGCGTGTGGGGACAAGTTGACACAATATTTAGCGGTCTCGCAAATTGCAGGATCATCCCCACGCGTGTGGGGACAAGTTCACGCCGAAGATTTCGTAACCGCTTTAACGAAGATCATCCCCACGCGTGTGGGGACAAGTTTATGAGGACGGGCGTTTTTTGAGCTTTGACGGGATCATCCCCACGCGTGTGGGGACAAGGCAACTGCTTGTTCTGCGCTAAATGCAGATACAGGATCATCCCCACGCGTGTGGGGACAAGTTCAATTCATGGGTCAAGATATAGTTCGACTTGGGATCATCCCCACGCGTGTGGGAACAAGCAAGAGCATTGACAAGCGCCATTGCCTCGTTTAGGATCATCCCCACGCGTGTGGGGACAAGTGTATCAGCTTGCGACTTGCTTCGTTCCGCTTACGATCATCCCCACGCGTGTGGGGACAAGTGGATTTATTTCTCAAAATCGTATACAGCTTGAGGATCATCCCCACGCGTGTGGGGACAAGCATTCATCAAGATGAAGCTACCCCTCATCTGCAGGATCATCCCCACGCGTGTGGGGACAAGTAGCACAAGTCTTAAACGCTTCATGGAATAAAAGGATCATCCCCACGCGTGTGGGGACAAGCGAAGGGCGAGAGCCGAAGCCCTCAAGCAAAGAAGATCATCCCCACGCGTGTGGGGACAAGTCGATAGACACACCTGCTACCTTTGTTGTCAGAGGATCATCCCCACGCGTGTGGGGACAAGACTAACAAAAAATGGATACTTGTCAGATGAATTTGATCATCCCCACGCGTGTGGGGACAAGACTGTGTCGGCTGTGCCGCTGTTGATAAGCATATTATCATCCCCACGCGTGTGGGGACAAGACACTATCCAGCAAATCTCTCAAAGACTGCTGGGGATCATCCCCACGCGTGTGGGGACAAGTCATCGCTAAGTTTTTTAGCAAAGGAAGAACAAGGATCATCCCCACGCGTGTGGGGACAAGCTTTGGCAACGTCATCATCTTCGTATGGAAGAGGGATCATCCCCACGCGTGTGGGGACAAGCAGCTTGCGACTTGCTTCACTACGCTTACGCTGGGATCATCCCCACGCGTGTGGGGACAAGTGCGGTGTGCCGCAGCTATTTTACGAGTTGAGAGGATCATCCCCACGCGTGTGGGGACAAGTCTTTGACATCTTCTCAGCGGCAATCGCTACCGGGATCATCCCCACGCGTGTGGGGACAAGCAAGCGGTACATATCTGAAAAGCTTTTATTCGGGGATCATCCCCACGCGTGTGGGGACAAGTTCTTGACGAAAGTTCTCCGATAGTATGGCTTGGGATCATCCCCACGCGTGTGGGGACAAGTATCTTTATCATTGTCAGCTATAAAACCCTTTGGGATCATCCCCACGCGTGTGGGGACAAGGCTTAACGCTATCCGCAACAGCGCTTCGCAGAAGGATCATCCCAACGCGTGTGGGGACAAGTGGTATCGGGATTTCAAATTCCCTTTTGCAAGAGGATCATCCCCACGCGTGTGGGGACAAGCAACGGCAACAGAAGTGTCAACGAATTTGAGCGGGATCATCCCCACGCGTGTGGGGACAAGTGATAGGAACGCTTGTAGGGTCTGCAAGCGGTGGGATCATCCCCACGCGTGTGGGGACAAGCAGGACAATGTCGAGGAAACGAAGCAGCGGCTGGGATCATCCCCACGCGTGTGGGGACAAGCGATGAAGAGTTAATGAACGAACTTAAAAAGCGGGATCATCCCCACGCGTGTGGGGACAAGTCCTCGATTACTGCTCTGGTTGCTTCGAGTATGGGATCATCCCCACGCGTGTGGGGACAAGCAACGGAGCGATTATTTTGTCGGTTACTGGAGGGATCATCCCCACGCGTGTGGGGACAAGCCGATATAACGGATTGCTTGCACAGCCATAGTGGGATCATCCCCACGCGTGTGGGGACAAGGGCACACGCCGCCTAAATCGTTCACAAAGTCCAGGATCATCCCCACGCGTGTGGGGACAAGCCATTGTATACGATAACAACAAGGCAAATCGTGGGATCATCCCCACGCGTGTGGGGACAAGTGAAGGTTATCAATATGCGTGGGTCGAAGCGTAGGATCATCCCCACGCGTGTGGGGACAAGGTTTTTCTTGTCTGTCTGTATTATACCACAGGAGGATCATCCCCACGCGTGTGGGGACAAGCGAGCTTGTCGCCAGCCTTGACTTTATCCCCTAGGATCATCCCCACGCGTGTGGGGACAAGTTTACAACGGAATTTATAATTCCGACAAAACAGGGATCATCCCCACGCGTGTGGGGACAAGTGATTTATTTCTCAAAATCGTATACAGCTTGAGGATCATCCCCACGCGTGTGGGGACAAGCATTCATCAAGATGAAGCTACCCCTCATCTGCAGGATCATCCCCACGCGTGTGGGGACAAGTAGCACAAGTCTTAAACGCTTCATGGAATAAAAGGATCATCCCCACGCGTGTGGGGACAAGCGAAGGGCGAGAGCCGAAGCCCTCAAGCAAAGAAGATCATCCCCACGCGTGTGGGGACAAGTCGATAGACACACCTGCTACCTTTGTTGTCAGAGGATCATCCCCACGCGTGTGGGGACAAGACTAACAAAAAATGGATACTTGTCAGATGAATTTGATCATCCCCACGCGTGTGGGGACAAGACTGTGTCGGCTGTGCCGCTGTTGATAAGCATATTATCATCCCCACGCGTGTGGGGACAAGACACTATCCAGCAAATCTCTCAAAGACTGCTGGGGATCATCCCCACGCGTGTGGGGACAAGACGGGGCTGACAGACAAGAACGGCAAGAAGATAGGATCATCCCCACGCGTGTGGGGACAAGTATAGATGATTGTGCTTTCAGCGGTTGTACAGGGGATCATCCCCACGCGTGTGGGGACAAGATTTCACCTTAAGATCATCTGCATTCTTCTTCAGGATCATCCCCACGCGTGTGGGGACAAGACGTTTCATTTTCAATAAATTCACCTTCGTTTAGGATCATCCCCACGCGTGTGGGGACAAGCGCGCTCGCGCCCTCGCCACCCGCGGCGGTTGGGGATCATCCCCACGCGTGTGGGGACAAGAGGCGATATGCTCAGCATATCGCCACGGTGGAATAATCATCCCCACGCGTGTGGGGACAAGAGGGCAAATCGTGAAAAATGCAAGTACAAACTGGGATCATCCCCACGCGTGTGGGGACAAGAGAGTGTTAAATGTGTTGATGACGATAGCACAAGGATCATCCCCACGCGTGTGGGGACAAGTGTTTACAAGCATGGAGCAGGACGAGTTTTTAGTGGATCATCCCCACGCGTGTGGGGACAAGTTTTAACGTATACGAGTGTGTATGTTTACTGCAGGATCATCCCCACGCGTGTGGGGACAAGCTTCTAACGACAGCTTGATTTCGATGTCGATTGGGATCATCCCCACGCGTGTGGGGACAAGAGGTTTTCTGTCGTTGGCTTTTTGTGTGGTAAAGGATCATCCCCACGCGTGTGGGGACAAGAGATTTACGACAAGCTTACCGAGATGCGTGCCAGGATCATCCCCACGCGTGTGGGGACAAGAGACATTTACGTCCAGGGTTGATAAAAACATCAGGATCATCCCCACGCGTGTGGGGACAAGGAGGTTTGCGAGGAACTGGAGCGAGAGGGTCGAGGATCATCCCCACGCGTGTGGGGACAAGCGATAAGCGCAGGAAGCATATCTATGACCGTGCGGATCATCCCCACGCGTGTGGGGACAAGACCGAATTACCATTTATTTCCACAACTTAAAGGGATCATCCCCACGCGTGTGGGGACAAGCTGAAAATAATTACACTTTTGCATTAACTGTTAGGATCATCCCCACGCGTATGGGGACAAGGATAGAACTAGCCCGATTGAGGTTATGAAGAAAGGATCATCCCCACGCGTATGGGGACAAGCTGTCTGATAAGGTGTTATGCTATACGGTGTGAGGATCATCCCCACGCGTATGGGGACAAGTTGCGATGTTCGTACTGTTCGCCGACTTTGCCAGGGATCATCCCCACGCGTATGGGGACAAGCTTCTGCGAAAACCCTTTTGACGTGCTGTTATAGGATCATCCCCACGCGTATGGGGACAAGACTTATACGATCAATTCAGAGATTTTATAGAGCAGATCATCCCCACGCGTATGGGGACAAGACGAAAATCCCCCACGGGCTAAAGCATAGTGACGGATCATCCCCACGCGTATGGGGACAAGTTGTCACCGTAGTTTGAACGTAGACATAATCCGGGATCATCCCCACGCGTATGGGGACAAGCAGTCCAATGGAACAGCACTCAATGCTTCTTTTGGATCATCCCCACGCGTATGGGGACAAGAAATCCATATCCCACGGGCTTTCGTTGCTTTTGGGATCATCCCCACGCGTATGGGGACAAGCAAGAATCCTTATATGCTGTGTCTCGGAGCATAGGATCATCCCCACGCGTATGGGGACAAGGCATACAACATAGTAACAATGCTGTTATCGTGGGGATCATCCCCACGCGTATGGGGACAAGCGCATTGTTTTCACCTTTTCTTGTAAGTCCGTGGGATCATCCCCACGCGTATGGGGACAAGTAAAGTTATTTACACCAACAAGGTTATAGTCTGGGATCATCCCCACGCGTATGGGGACAAGCCTCGTCGAAAACATCTCCGACACCATTGACGAGGATCATCCCCACGCGTATGGGGACAAGAAGTCACCTGCTGTGCTGACTGCACCAAGCACGGGATCATCCCCACGCGTATGGGGACAAGGATTGCGAGTGCATCATCGACGGATACAGGCTGGGATCATCCCCACGCGTATGGGGACAAGTCCGTGCGGACGGTGTAGCTGTGTCCTCTTGGCGGATCATCCCCACGCGTATGGGGACAAGTAACACCCATCGTTCAACTTTCACCACCTATCGGGATCATCCCCACGCGTATGGGGACAAGTATAATACTATACAATCTAAGGTACTATACTGAGGATCATCCCCACGCGTATGGGGACAAGTCCCCAATGACAGCCCAACGGGCAGGAGGACAAAAATCATCCCCACGCGTATGGGGACAAGTCAAAAAAAGTTGCTTTTGTATACAATTTTATAGGATCATCCCCACGCGTATGGGGACAAGTGTTAAGCACAGTGTGCAAACTTGTTGAACTTAGGATCATCCCCACGCGTATGGGGACAAGTCTTGAGCGTAACACATCGTGCCGTGTCAAGGGGGATCATCCCCACGCGTATGGGGACAAGCTGCTGGGGGTGTGGCTCAGGCAGCAAGGGCAGGGATCATCCCCACGCGTATGGGGACAAGTTGTCCAAGTCAGCCCCGACGGTGCAAAGTTTGGGATCATCCCCACGCGTATGGGGACAAGGTTACCACAGTACCGCCGTTGGCGTCAGTGAGAGGATCATCCCCACGCGTATGGGGACAAGTTTGCTGTGCCAATGTCCCCCCCTATATATTCGGGATCATCCCCACGCGTATGGGGACAAGAGTGTTTCTGTTAACTCAGTTAACAGCTTTGCAGGATCATCCCCACGCGTATGGGGACAAGTATAATGACGTGCGATTACCGTGTGGACGATGAGGATCATCCCCACGCGTATGGGGACAAGCCGCACTTCACTTCTGCGCCTATCAAAATCACGGGATCATCCCCACGCGTATGGGGACAAGAAAAGTAAGTCTGCAATACGTCAATACTATACGGGATCATCCCCACGCGTATGGGGACAAGGAATTTTTAGGCCATATCAAGCTTATCGACAGCGGATCATCCCCACGCGTATGGGGACAAGCTCGGCAATTCTGTTTATCAGAGCAGATAAAAAGGATCATCCCCACGCGTATGGGGACAAGTTATACCACAGGATTTTCGATTTGTCAAGGGGGGGATCATCCCCACGCGTATGGGGACAAGTAGTTGATGATTATTATATACATAACGATTCTGGGATCATCCCCACGCGTATGGGGACAAGTACCTCAAAGCTACAGAAATAACCGGGCAGACTAGGATCATCCCCACGCGTGTGGGGACAAGATCTGAAGCGCCTCAGCAACGACCAGCACGTCAGGATCATCCCCACGCGTGTGGGGACAAGTTGGAAAAGATATGGATTGGTTTAGAACGCAGGGGATCATCCCCACGCGTGTGGGGACAAGGGTCACATCCGATTGCTGACGAGGGTAAGCTGAGGATCATCCCCACGCGTGTGGGGACAAGATTTAGTCCCGTATCATAGGGGGTATCAAGCAGGGATCATCCCCACGCGTGTGGGGACAAGGGATACAAAAGTTATTTGCCGATGATAAAATTGGGATCATCCCCACGCGTGTGGGGACAAGGATTTATGAAAGAGCGTATGCGCCGTTACTTTAGGATCATCCCCACGCGTGTGGGGACAAGTGATGCACTCGCAATCGGGCAACTATTACCCAGGGATCATCCCCACGCGTGTGGGGACAAGGAGCCTATCGGGATATAGATGACCTTGCGGCCAGGATCATCCCCACGCGTGTGGGGACAAGCAACGCTCGTCGGCTCGGTGTGTCCGTCAAGAGGGATCATCCCCACGCGTGTGGGGACAAGATTAACAAATGCAAACGTTGACAGTATACGTAAGGATCATCCCCACGCGTGTGGGGACAAGCAACAACAAATGGTGCTGCGGAAATTACTAGCGGGATCATCCCCACGCGTGTGGGGACAAGAACGGTAAATTCTCCCTTTGGCGGTTTCGGATAGGATCATCCCCACGCGTGTGGGGACAAGCCGCCGCTACCGCTGCCGTTATTGTTAACGTAAGGATCATCCCCACGCGTGTGGGGACAAGAACCTGATGGGCTGGACTTCCTTACGAGTATTAGGATCATCCCCACGCGTGTGGGGACAAGTTTACACAAAAACTTTTAACTGTCTTGTGCAAGGGATCATCCCCACGCGTGTGGGGACAAGTATCGAAAAATTAAAGTAAAGAAAGGAAAATCAGGATCATCCCCACGCGTGTGGGGACAAGTTTTTGTTTGCAAACCTAGCGACCTTGATAATAGGATCATCCCCACGCGTGTGGGGACAAGAACAAGAAAGGAGCGTCTACAGAAAATGGCTGAGGATCATCCCCACGCGTGTGGGGACAAGACAATCTGCTTATCAGGACGATAAAGCGAGTTAGGATCATCCCCACGCGTGTGGGGACAAGCCTATAAGCACTTCCGTTTTGTCATTACTTATAGGATCATCCCCACGCGTGTGGGGACAAGTATTCCAGATGAGATAGTTTTTGTTACGGGTGGGGATCATCCCCACGCGTGTGGGGACAAGAAATATCAACTTCCGTTGCGCCCGATAAATAAGGGATCATCCCCACGCGTGTGGGGACAAGCGTGAATTGCCTGAAGTCTGCCCGTCAACGATTGAATCATCCCCACGCGTGTGGGGACAAGCGCCTATAACGTAATCCTTACTCTTGTTGCCCGGGATCATCCCCACGCGTGTGGGGACAAGTAGTAGTCGCTATGCCTGCTGTGTTAGTTTGTGGGATCATCCCCACGCGTGTGGGGACAAGGACATCAACAAACTTTGCACCGTCGGGGCTGACGGATCATCCCCACGCGTGTGGGGACAAGCACACATGATGTCATGGTATACCTTTGTAGACAGGATCATCCCCACGCGTGTGGGGACAAGAAAAAGTCATATATATTATTTCCTATAGTTACAGGATCATCCCCACGCGTGTGGGGACAAGGTGTCCGTGCCACTTTAAAGCGATATCATACCAGGATCATCCCCACGCGTATGGGGACAAGAAATCCATATCC
>OLPC01000055.1_pt1 | contig 109618 bp, 79 predicted proteins | sample 1672341 | NCBI WGS metagenome assembly OLPC01 (sample SAMEA3136673, study PRJEB25190) | human gut metagenome | reverse complement strand
GGAAGAAGGATGAAGAGCTGACAATAAACCTTAAATGTATAATCGGCGTTCTGATGACCGATTCGGGATTATATTGTTTACAGTTTCCATTCCGCGCATTCCGCACAGACGCGACCGCCCCGCCTATGTCAGGAAAAAGCCGTTGCCGTGTGTCGTAAGCCACCGTCCGCGCGTGCAGAAACAAAAAACACGCGGTGCCTCCGTTTGATGGAGAGCAGCGCGTGTCATACCAAATTTGAATACAGTCTGTCTGTTTTCCACAACCGTATCAATCCTCCACCGGAGAGAAGTCGTCCTTACCTACTCCGCAGAGCGGGCATACCCAATCGTCGGGTATATCCTCAAACGCTGTTCCGGGAGCTATGCCGCTGTCTGGATCGCCCACTTCCGGGTCGTATACATATCCACATGTCTCACATACATACTTTTTCATAATTTTCTTTTCTGTTAATCTGTTACTGCGACAACGGCGCCATTCGTTGGCGACGCCCGCACTCGCAAAGATAGACATTTATCGAACACAGCCACATCAGCGACTCTCTTTTTTGTATATTTTAACAACACGGGAGGTCTTTTGTGATATTATTGCGCCTTTATCGTAAAACTCCCGTCTGTTTTAACGTGCATTTTGCCGTACCGCACCATTCCGGCAGAGCACGGAAGAGGGTCTGTTCCGGTATGATATAAAAACGTTCTGAATAACTCCAGGCATACGTATAAAGTTATTGTTCGTATTGTCGGTTAATTTCAAAACAGTTTTGTAATAATTGCATTTTTCTTATCTTTGCACCTGAAAAACGGAACTCCGGAAACAGAAAGCAAGCTTTCTTTCCACCCGTTTGCTCTATATAAAAAAAACACACACATAATTCATCACGATACACTCATGCTTATAACAAAAAGAAACGGGACAGAGGAGTCCTATAACAGGGAAAAGATAGCTGTCGCAATAAAGAAAAGCTTCGCCAGCACAGGGCGGGACGCCGTTGAGAAAACAATACGGGAGATGGTAGGTAAGGTGGAGACCTTCGTACTGGCAGACGCCAACAACCGCAACGTGGAGCGCATACAGGACGAGGTGGAACGCTGTCTGATGGAACACGGGTTCTACGCAGAAGCCAAGAACTACATCCTTTACCGCTGGCAGCGCACCGAACGCAGGAAGGCACTCAATGATATCGTCACCGGAACAGGGAAGCCGCTGATGGCTGAAACGCTTAAGGAGATACAGGAAGACTTTGCCGGAAAGGAGTACAGCCTTTCCGTTCTTGCAAAGAAGTTCGCTGACATCTGCAAGCCGGGAATGACTCCGGACGAGCGTCTCTCCGCCCTTATCAAGGCAGCGGTGGAGCTTACCACGCAGGAGGCACCCGACTGGGAGTTCATCGCCGCACGCCTTCTTAACTTCCGGCTTGCCGAGAAGCGCGCGGCGGTCTCGGGCAAACAGTCATTCTATGAGAAGCTTGTCTATCTCACTGAAGAGGGTCTGTACGGAAGCTATATACTTGAGTCATATTCTCGGGAAGAAATAGACGAGGCGGCGGGATTCATATGTCCCGAACGCGACAAGCTTCTGAACTACTCCGGAATCGACCTTCTTGCCCGTCGATATCTCATCCATACACACTCCCACGAGCCCCTTGAGTCGGTGCAGGAGATGTATCTTGGCATTGCGCTTCACCTCGCGATGCCGGAGAAAACCAACCGCATGCTATGGGTGAGAAGGTTCTACGACATGCTGAGCAGGCTCGAAGTGACAATGGCTACCCCCACCCTCTCCAACGCACGCAAGCCCTACCATCAGCTGTCAAGCTGCTTCATCGACACCGTGCCCGACACTCTTGAGGGCATATACCGCAGCATAGACAACTTCGCAATGGTGAGCAAGTTCGGCGGCGGAATGGGTATGTACTTCGGAAAGGTGCGTGCCGCAGGCGGCAACATAAGAGGTTTCAAGGGCGTGGCAGGCGGAGTGATAAGGTGGATGAGGCTCGTCAACGACACCGCCGTAGCCGTAGACCAGCTCGGAATGCGCCAGGGAGCGGTGGCGGTGTATCTCGACGTGTGGCACAAAGACCTGCCTGAGTTCCTCCAGCTGCGCACAAACAACGGCGACGACCGCATGAAGGCGCACGACATATTCCCCGCCGTGTGCTATCCGGACCTCTTCTGGAGGATGGCGAAGGAGGACCTCAACAAGCCGTGGCACCTTTTCTGCCCGCACGAGATAATGACTTTAAAGGGCTATTGTCTGGAAGATTACTACGGTGAGGAGTGGGAAAAGAGATATCTTGACTGCGTGAACGACCCGCGCCTTTCACGACGCACGATAAGCATAAAGGACATTGTGAGACTCGTGCTGAGGTCGGCTGTGGAGACGGGAACACCGTTCACATTCAACCGCGACACCGTGAACCGCGCCAACCCCAACGCTCACCGGGGCATGATATACTGCTCGAACCTCTGCACGGAGATAGCGCAGAACATGTCGGCGATAGAATATCTGTCCACCGAGATACGTACGACAGACGGCGACACGGTGGTGGTGGACACCGTAAAACCGGGTGATTTCGTGGTGTGCAACCTCGCCAGCCTCTCTCTCGGACACCTTCCTCTGGAGGACGAGACGCAGATGAGGGAGAAGGTGGCTACCGTTGTGCGAGCTCTCGACAACGTGATAGACCTGAACTTCTATCCCGTGCCCTACGCCAAGATAACCAACCGCCACTACCGGAGCATTGGTCTCGGTGTGAGCGGCTATCATCATGCGCTTGCCATACGGGGCATACGATGGGAGAGCGACGAGCATCTGGCGTTCATGGACGAGGTGTTCGAGCGCATCAACTACGCCGCCATAGAGGCGAGCGCGGAGCTTGCCCGGGAGAAAGGAAGGTACGACTACTTCGAGGGAAGCGACTGGCAGACAGGCGACTATTTCGTGAAACGCGGATACACTTCAGACCGTTGGAAGAGTCTTTCCGCCAAGGTGGCTGACTGCGGCATGCGCAACGCCTACCTCCTCGCGGTAGCCCCGACAAGCAGCACGAGCATCATCGCGGGCACGACAGCGGGCACCGACCCTGTGATGAAACGTTTCTTCCTTGAAGAGAAGAAGGGTGTGATGTTCCCGAGGGTGGCTCCGGCACTGTCTGACAAGACGTTCTGGACATACAAGGGGGCTTACCTCATAGACCAGACATGGAGCGTGCGCGCCGCAGGAGTGCGACAGAGACACATCGACCAGGCACAGAGCCTCAACCTATACATCACCAACGACTACACCATGAGGCAGGTGCTCAACCTCTACACACTTGCCTGGGAGTGCGGGGTGAAGACCATCTACTACGTCCGCAGCAAGTCGCTGGAGGTGGAAGAGTGCGAGAGCTGCGCGTCATGACGGGTGAGGTGAACAGGCTTTTCATATGAAAGCATATCTCATTATATATGAGAATATATGTCAATACGGACATGATTGAATCACGGTATACATGAGAGTGCGCCACGTTTTAAATTTGAAAAAACAGCAAAGAACATAAACAGACACAGAACAACACACACAAATGGAGACAAAAAGACTCAAACGCAACGCCCTGTTCAATCCTTCGGGCGACACGGAGATACGCCTGAGGAAGATGATTGGCGGCAACACGACAAACCTGAACGACTTCAACAACATGCGCTACAAATGGGTGTCAGACTGGTACAGGCAGGCTATGAACAACTTCTGGATACCGGAAGAGATAAACCTTTCGCAGGATGTGAAGGACTATCCGAGGCTCGACAACGCCGAAAGGGAGGCTTACGACAAGATACTGAGCTTCCTCGTGTTCCTCGACTCGCTGCAAAGCAACAACCTGCCTACCATAAGCGAGTATGTGACAGCCAACGAGGTGAACCTCTGCCTGCACATCCAGGCGTTCCAGGAATGCGTGCACAGCCAGAGCTACAGCTACATGCTCGACAGCATATGCAGCCCCGAGAAGCGCAACGAGATACTGTATCAGTGGAAGACAGACGAGCATCTGCTGAGAAGAAACACCTTTATAGGCAACTGCTACAACGAGTTTCAGGAATGCCAGAACGGCTTCACGCTGATGAAGACTCTCATTGCCAACTACATTCTCGAGGGCATATACTTCTACAGCGGGTTCATGTTCTTCTACAATCTGAGCCGTAACGGGAAGATGCCGGGGTCTGCTCAGGAGATACGTTACATCAACCGCGACGAGAACACTCACCTGTGGCTGTTCCGCAACATCATACTTGAACTGAAGAAGGAGGAGCCGGAGCTCTTCACTCCAGACAAGGTGGAGACTTACAAAGCGATGATGACGGAAGGGGTGGAACAGGAGACCGCATGGGGCGAATATGTCATAGGAGACAACATACAAGGGCTTAACAGACAGCTCATACGCGATTATATCCGCTATCTGGGCAACCTCCGGTGGAGCAGCCTGGGCTACGGCGCGCTGTTTGAGGACAACCTGAAAGAGCCTGAGAGCATGCAGTGGGTGTCGCAGTATTCCAACGCGAACATGGTGAAGACCGACTTCTTCGAGGCGAAAAGCACGGCTTACGCCAAGAGCACCGCACTGGAGGACGACCTGTAAAGCACTGCCTGACCGTAAACGGCAGCCCACACACACAAGAACACACCCGAAACGGCAGCCAAGCCGTTTCGGGTGTGTCGCGTTATTACCGTATTTTCAACATTCCGCCGCTGCCACGACACGATGCGTGAGGCAGTCTCCGGGATGTCATACAACAAAGTCGGGGAAGAGCGTCCCTGCCCAGTCGTCATAGAACGACGTGCCGAGGCGCAGGCTTAAGATGTCATACGTGACGCAGAACTTAAGGTCGCCCTGCCGCTCGTATGCCATGAACTCCTTACCGAACGACGCGAGCATCTTCGCGGAATCGCTCTCCGGAGAGGCTGCGCACTGAGCCTTGACATATCTGAGACACAGCAACGGGTCGAACTCCTTGTCCAGACACGCGCGGTATTTGTCCGCAGCCGCACGCACGAGCCGCCCCACCTCCTCACGGCTTGCGCCACAGCTGAGGTCTATCGCAGCCCGCGCCGCGCTCCAGTCTCCGTTGTCGGGGAACATCTTCTCGCCTTTCGCGGCAAGTGCCTTTGCCTCATCCATCCTGCGCGTAGCCGCATAGGCTTCCAGCAACCGCCACATATCGCTCTCTGAGAGGGATGCGTCCGCAGCACCCGAACCAAGCGACGAGATGCGTGCGAGACAGTCTTTGTATGTGGCGGAAGCGCATACTCTACCGCCTGTCCTGCCGTCATCCGCATACAGGAACGACTCCATGAAACAGCGTACTGCCTTCTGACGGCTGAAATCCTTTATGGCAAACTCCACCATCCGGGTGTGTGGCAGACGTCCGGCAACCTCTCCCTGCCGGTTGGCACGCAGGTCGGCAAGAGCCTCGTCCTTCATTCCGAGCAGACACTTCAGATTGAGCAGGAACGACGTGCGCGCAATGTCACCTGCCTTCCGGGGCTCACGCTCACAGTCGGAAAGCGACTCTCCCAGCAGCCGCATGCCCTCACCGTTCTCTCCCATCTTCAGCATCGCCATGGCTCTCATGTATTTCCATTCGCCCTGAAGCCCGCTGAACGCAAGCGCACGGGCAGCGACGTCTCCGGCTCTGTCATACTGCCGCATGTCCATAAACCGCCGATAGAGACTGTAGCACAGCGTGTCGTTGCGCTCTACGCCACTGAGCAGCCCGGCGAGTCTGTCCGCCTCGCGCTCACACTCCGCGTAAGCCGACACGCCACCTTGCTTTCCGTCCGACCGCACACCGTACTCACTGCCTGCGTCAAGTCCCGTCAAAGGGTCGTCCGCAAGTATCCGGAAGCTGATGTTTCCACCCTGCGCACCATGCGCCATGCCTGTCACGCCGCATAGAAAGAGTGCGGCGCAAATCTGCAATAAACCTGTTTTTGCTTTACATTTCATATGTTACGTATTAATTAAAGTTGATGTTTACGTAATAATAGTACGATGTAAAAATGTCCTACAATATCAAATCGGTTTATGAGTAGATGTTCAAAATTAACCGATATGACAATATTAATCATATGTTATCTATATCTTTGCCTCATCCTGTGCGCTCTTCAGGTCTTCATTCCAAAGTCTCATCGGCCGTGTAGCCCGCTACACTCCCTCTTCGGACTTTGAAATGCAGCTCCTGAACAGCACCCAATATGATGGCAATTAATTCTGAACATCTACTCAGAAAAGTATCAGAATGAAACATGACACGGCATGGTTGCCGGTTTCATCTTTAATAACGGAGCGGCGACTGTATTATTATGCATAGTTTGGATGTTTTTTCCTCCCATGTGGACCGGTTGTCGTCATGAGGCGATATTTGCCCACCGGCACGAATGAAAGAAAGCATCCGGTTTATATTGACAGTCTTCACATATCCGCACCATATTGTAGAGATTGTGAGAAAAACAGTATAACGTCAACTCGCTGAGAATCGCGCACAGACCAACACGACTCGCCCCGCCACCGTATACGCGAATTTTGAAGCGATGAAATCAAACATTTCATATCAGCATATTCAAAAACCCGCCACATAACACGTCGGTTTTGAAGAGACTGCATAAACCGTTGTATACCAGCATATTGAAAGAACCGCCACCGCATCCGTCCGTTCCCGACGCGCGAAAAAGCCTTTCCCACGCTGCGAAAAAGCCCGTATCACGTCCTCACAAAGCCTTTTCCGCACGCCCATAAAGCCTTTTCCGCACGCCGATATGGGCTTTTCCGCACACCCATACAGGCTATCCCACAACATGTAACACCATGCGTGAGTTATTCACACACCGTAAAAAACACCATAGAAGAGCACAAATACGGACATTTATATGATTTTTAAGGTATAAAAGACGAGACATGTCATAACACCCCCAAGCTACAACATCCCAAATAAAACACCTTCACGCCTCCCCCATTCCTATTTTACGAAAAAACAATGTCAAGATTTTTTACTTTCCGTCCCCTACACATCACGCCGCAACCAGAGCACCCCACGCGCCCCACTCCACCACATCAAACCAACGGCGTCCGCCCAGTAGAGACGCAAAATCTTGCGTCTCACGTCCTGCCAATGCCAATACACCCATCCAATAAACCGCTGACAATAGCAGCATATAACCCCTTGTGAGACGCAAAATCTTGCGTCTCTACTTTTGCAAACAGCGGAGTTTTTAATGAATCAGACATGTTAAGGCACGTCATACAGTGTCCAAACTTGACGTAATCCAATGTCTTCTGATTATTGTTCCCGTTTTGTGAAACACAGCAGAAGTATTATTCCAATCGTAATCATCCTAACATTGATGTGCTGTTTTCAAAAACATTGCCAGTGAGAGCAATGAAAGCTTGTTCTCAAATTGCCTAGCGCAGCTTGTTTTATTGCTAAAAAAACACAACAGCATCTACCGTTTCACTTATTTATTTATATATTTGCATAATATAGGATGCGCCTCGGTGACATCAATATCGGTAAAACCCGGTTTTCCTGTATTGCCGCCGCACCCGCCTTTCATTACATTTACATAAATCACTACGGATATGAAAACAATGCTCACAATATTATTCATGTCAGTAATATGCGGCAATCCGGTCACCGCACAGACGGCTGGCGTCACTGTGACGGACACAGCCTGTGACACACTGAAAACGGAGAATGATGACAGTAAGGCAAAGGCGGATGCCTGCCGGCGCATTTTCATTGACCGTGGAATGGTGAGACGTGACACCACAGTGCGCAGAATAATTGACAGAAAGGCGTTCACATTAAAGAGATACGACTCCTTCCGCGAAAAGATGAAAGAGCCGTGGCTCGGCGGATTGTTGAAGGACATACTGTTCAGATAGGACTACTACAACCTGGCGACAGCCAAGTAGAGACGCAAAATCTTGCGTCTCACAAGCAACCCATGCCAATACACCCATTCAATAAACCGCTGGCAATAACAGCATATACCCCCTCGTGAGACGCAAAATCTTGCGTCTCTACTTTTAGGACGGCAAATATCATCCATGAAATCTGCCGCCTCGACACTCATATGAGCACCGGACGGTAGAAGTCAGCGTTGTATCTCGTGAGTATATCCATAGGAAGGAACGTGTCACGCTGTACGGGAGGGACATGGTATATAAGGTGGTTTATCACTGTCTGGGCGCACAGCGAGAGGATGTTCTCGGTGTGCTGGGTGATGAGAAACTTCACCGTGCCGTCCTCGAGCGCGCCGACATTGCGCGGCAGATGGTCGAACCCGATGAGCACTGTACTGCTTTCGCGCCCCTCCTGTTTAAGATATTCGGCAATGAGATGCACGCGCGAGTTGAACGTTATGATGTGTCTCACGTCAGGATGAGCCACGAAGAAGCTGCGGAGCACGGTGCGGTTGTACTCCCGGTCGTAAGGATGTATGTAGAGATGTATAAGCTCCGTATGCGGCGCATGTTTCTCAAGATACTGTCTGAAACCCGCATAACGGCTCTCGGCGGAGTTGTTCGGGCTCTCCATGTCCTTGTGTATGCGGAACACCGCTATCTTGTCCGCGCTGCACCTGTCTGTGAGCAGGTGAGCCGCCAGATAACCGCTGCGCATCATGTGCATGCCGAAGTAGGCGAGATAGGTGCAGTCCGGCAGGCACGAGTCTATCAGGAGGCAGGGTATGTCGAGCGCGTGCAGCTCGTCCATGATGGCACGGGCGCGGCTCTGGAACGTGGGAGCCATCACCACGGCGTCGGGACGCTGCTCCATCACAAGGGCGAAGCACTCGTCCATAGACCGCTCGGAGAACAGGTCGTACTTGAACATCTGTATGCTTATGCGGAACGGCTCCGCCTTCTTCTGCGCTGCCGTTATGCCCTTGGCTACAAGGTCCCAGTATTCGCCGGGAGCGTATTCGGGAATCATGCACACCATGACATACCTCTTCTGCGAGGCAAGCAGCGACGCATGCATGTTGGGTTTGTAGCCTATCTGCCGCGCTATCCTCATCACCTTCTCACGACTTGCCTCCGACACTTCGCCCCGGTTGTGCAGCACGCGGTCCACCGTGCCCTTCGACACACCGGCAAGTGTGGCAATGTCTTTTACCGTTATGCGTTTCTCTTCATTCATTACAGAAGCGTTTTGATGCTTTTTTCGTCAAGCCCTACAAATATAGCACATAATTGTCATATATAACGTCAAAAGTCCGAAGATGTTTTATTTTAAAGTCAATAAAGCCCGATATGCGGTCATACTCCACACCTGTTGCGTGCATATATTGGTATGGACTGACCGTAGATGAGGATATAATCAAGTCCGATATTCGCTACCGCTAAAGTAGAGACGCAAGATTTTGCGTCTCACGAGGGGGCATATGCTGTTATTGCCAGCGGTATATTGAATGAGTGTATTGGTATGGGCAGGACGGGAGACGCAAGATTTTGCGACGCAACAGGGCTGACGCCGTTGGGGAGATGAGGATATAATCAAGCCAGATATTCGCTACCGCTAAAGTAGAGACGCAAAATCTTGCGTCTCACAAGGGGGTATATGCTGTTATTACCAGCGGTGTATTGAATGATTGTATTGGTATGGGCAGGACGGGAGACGCAAGATTTTGCGTCTCTACTTGGCTGACGCCGTTGGGGAGATGAGGATGTAATCAAGCCCGTTTTTCGCTGCCACTAAAGTAGAGACGCAAAATCTTGCGTCTCACAAGGGGGCATATGCATTCGTTGTCGACATACTATTGCGTGCGCAAGTCGGTATGGGCTGCTCGTGAGACGCAAGATTTTGCGTCTCTACAAGGGGGATATGCGTTTATTGGCAGAACATTATTGCGTAGCGAAATAAGTCATGACAGCTTCCACCTTTCACGATACAGCCATCCACATGTTTGGAACAGGAGATACAAAAACCGTCCGGTGTCAAAGCACTAAAGGAGCGGAGAGCCGTTAATAAAACAAGGAAACCGCATTGGAGGCTTTTCCATAGCCCGGTAACAAAGCCTCAGCCACCCGACGGACGGATGCCGATGGCATATCGGGAACAGCTCTTTTCCGTGCACGGGCACGCAGGACGCACCACGAGGATGTATTCAGACGTATCGGGATACGGACGGGAACTGTGCGCAACCATGTATATATCACATTATCAACGCATTACCGCATAGACACACCCCATTTCCTTACGCACCGCAGCCATGCGACAACGGCATTACGGGAAATATTAAAGTTATTTAAAATAGAATAATCGTGCACGAACACGGAGAATTATATTTATATTTGCCGACGCTAAGTTTATTTACCACATAACAATCAGTAAATGTTCATAGACAACGACTTCATGCTGACAAACGACGCCGCGCGCGAGCTCTATCACACAGCGGCGGAGCATCAGCCCATAATAGACTACCACTGCCATCTCGACCCCAAGATGATTGCGGAGAACCATCAGTTTGACAATCTTGCCGAGATATGGCTCGGAGGCGACCACTACAAATGGCGCGCCATGCGCGGAAACGGCATAGACGAGGAATACATCACGGGCGGAAAGAGCGACTACGAGAAATTCGAGAAGTGGGCGGAGACCGTCCCCTACACCATGCGCAACCCGCTGTATCACTGGACGCACATGGAGCTGAGCCGTGTATTCGGCATCGACACCATACTGAAGCCGTCAACGGCGCGCGAGATATACGACGCATGCACAGCCATGCTGCGCACAGAGGAGTTCCGCGTGCAGAACATACTGAGGCGATTCCGCGTGGAGGTGGTGTGCACGACGGACGACCCGGCTGACTCGCTGGAGCATCACGCCCGGCTGAAAAGCCATCCCATAGGCACACGGGTGTATCCCGCATGGCGCCCCGACAAGGCGCTGGGCATAGACTGTCCGGCTGCGTACAGGGCATACATGGAGCGGCTCGGAGAGGCTGCCGGGATGGTGATACGCTCATACACCGACCTGATAGAGGCTCTGCGCAGACGCCACGACTTCTTCGCCACGCTCGGATGCAGGGTGTCAGACCATGGCATGGACAACTTCTACGCCGACGACTACACCGAGGCGGAGGTGAGCCGCGTGTTCGCGAAGGTGATGGACGGCAAGACACCGGACTCCGGAGAGACATCAATGTTCAGAAGCGCGCTGCTACACCAGCTGGCGATAATGGACTGGGAGAAAGGCTGGGCACAGCAATATCACATAAGCGTAGTGCGCAACAGCTCCACCCGCATGTACCGCAAGCTCGGACCGGACACAGGGTTCGACGCCATCATGGAGGTGAACTGCTCGGTTGCCGGACACCGCTTCTTCGACCGTCTCGACCGCGAGGGGAAACTCACGAAGACCATACTCTACAGTCTTAATCCGAAAGACAACGAGGTGCTCACCACCCTTGCCTACACCTACAACGACTCGACGGTGGCTGGAAAGATGCAGCTGGGTTCGGGATGGTGGTTCCTCGACCAGGAGGACGGCATGCGCAGGCAGATGAACACACTCTCGGCTATGGGACTGCTGAGCCGCTTCGTGGGCATGCTCACCGACTCGAGGAGCTTCCTGTCTTATCCCCGCCACGAGTATTTCCGCCGCATCCTGTGCGACCTCATAGGCGAGGACATAGAGGCGGGAAAGCTTCCGCGGAGCGAAATGGACTTCATCCGGCAGATGGTGGCGGACATTTCGTACAACAACGCAAAACGTTATTTCAACTTCTGAACATACATATATAAACACAGACACATATGGCAAAGATTGTGACTTTCGGAGAGATAATGCTGCGTCTCGCCACTCCGGGATACCTGAGGTTCGGTCAGACAGACCTGCTGAGCGCCACTTTCGGAGGCGGAGAGGCTAATGTGGCGGTGTCGCTGGCAAACTATGGCATGGACGTGGAGTTCGTCACACGCCTGCCCGAAAACGACATAGCGCAGGCATGCGTAAGAGACCTGCGCAAGCATGGGGTGAAGACAGACAACATAATATACGGCGGCACGCGCATGGGAATATATTTTCTGGAGACAGGCGCGGTGGCGAGAGCGAGCAAGGTGGTTTATGACAGGGCTCACTCCGCCGTGTCTGAGATAGAGCCGGGAATGATAGACTGGGACAAGGTGATGGAAGGCGCGGAGTGGTTTCACTGGACCGGCATAACGCCTGCCGTCAGTCAGGGCGCGGCTGACGTGTGTCTGGAGGCTATAAAAGAGGCAAACAGACGGGGAATGACCGTGTCGTGCGACCTTAACTACAGGAAAAACTTGTGGAAATACGGCAAGACGGCGGCTCAGGTGATGCCCGCGCTGGTGGAAGGATGCGACGTGATACTCGGCAACGAGGAGGACGCCGAGAAGGTGTTCGGCATAAAGCCGGAGGGCTTCGACGCCACAGCGACAGACGGTGACGTGCGCGCGGACGAGTTCGAGAGCGTGTGCGAGCAGCTCATGCGGCGTTTTCCGAGAGCAAGGAAAGTGGTGATCACGCTGCGGGGGTCGGTGAACGCCAACCACAACACGTGGGGTGGGGTGCTCTACGACGGCAAGAGGCTCTGGCAGTCGCCGCGATATGACATCACACACATTGTGGACCGTGTGGGAGGAGGCGACTCTTTCATGGGCGGACTGATATACGGCATGATGACACGTCCGGACGACGACGCCTACGCACTCGGCTTCGCGGCTGCCGCGTCGTGCCTGAAGCACACCATATACGGCGACTACAACGAAGTGAGCGTGAGCGAGGTGGAGAACCTGATGAGGGGCGACGGCTCGGGACGTGTATCAAGATAAGAAAATAAAAAACATAATCGGATATGGCTAAATTCAGCAAACTGCATGTGCTGGACACCATCCGCCGGACCGGCATGGTGCCTGTATTCTACGACAGCGATGCCTCTGTGGCGTGCCGCGTGCTTAAAGCGTGCTACGACGGAGGGGTGAGGGCGTTCGAGTTCACCAACCGGGGCGACTTCGCGCTGGAGGTGTTCACCGCACTGATGAAGTACTGCCGGAGGGAGTGTCCGGAAATGATTCTCGGCGCAGGATCGGTGGTTGACGCCCCGACAGCCACGCTCTTTCTGCAGAACGGAGCCGACTTCGTGGTGGGACCATACCTCAACGCCGATGTGGCACGGCTCTGCAACCGCCGCCTCGTGCCCTATACGCCGGGATGCGGATCGGCGACAGAGATAGGGACGGCACACGAGCTGGGCTGCGACCTCGTGAAGATATTCCCGGCGGGAAGCGTGGGCGGACCGTCATTCGTGAAAAACCTGCTGGCTCCGCTGCCGTGGACCATGATAATGGCGACGGGTGCCGTGGAGCCGACAGAGGAGAACCTGACGGCATGGATGAAGGCTGGCACGACATGCGTGGGCATGGGCTCGAAGCTGTTTCCAAAAGACCGCATAGACGCAGGCGACTGGAACAGCATAACGAAGAATTGCCGATACGCTCTCGACATAATACAACGCGCAAGGAAATGACAATAACCAACCACACGAAAACCTGAGACATGAACATGACCGGCAACACAACGACACAGAAAATGACCAACTACAGATGGACCATCTGCATAATGATGTTCCTCGCACTCACCGTGAACTATCTCGACCGGCAGGTGCTCTCGCTCACGTGGGACGAGTTCATAAAGCCCGAATTCCACTGGAACGAGATAAACTACGGATATGTCACAGCCACATTCTCCATAGTATATGCCATAGGAATGCTCTTTGCCGGACGGGCGGTGGACTGGCTCGGGACAAAGGCGGGATTCATGTGGTCCATCGGCATATGGTCGGCTGGAGCATGCCTGCACGCTTTGTGCGGTGTAGCCACCGAACTGTGCGTGGGGCTGGAGGACAAGACGCAGCTCATAGCAGCCACGGGCGACATTGCGGTGGTTATTGCCACAGTGAGCATGTATTTCTTTCTTGCGGCGCGCTGCGTGCTTGCCATCGGCGAGGCAGGCTATTTCCCGGCGGCTGTGAAGGTCACGGCGGAGTATTTCCCCAAGCGCGACAGGGCGTTCGCCACGTCCATATTCAACGCCGGAGCGTCCATCGGCGCGCTCATAGCACCGCTCACCATCCCGCTGCTTGCGAAGCGTTGGGGATGGGAGATGGCGTTTGTCATCATCGGTGTGATGGGTTTCGTTTGGATGGGATTCTGGGTGTTCATGTACAAACCGCCACGTGAGAGCAGGTTTGTCAATGACGCCGAGCTTGAATACATCGAACAGGACAAGAGGCTGGAAGCCGGTATGATGGCGGAGCAGCCTGCTTCCGGAGGCGAGAAAAAGATGCCGCTGTGGCAGTGTTTCAGATACAGGCAGACGTGGGCGTTCGTGCTCGGCAAGTTCTGCACGGACGGTGTGTGGTGGTTTTTCCTTTTCTGGACACCATCATATCTCAACACCCAGTTCGGCATAAAGACATCCGAAGGGCTCGGCATGGCTCTCATCTTCACGCTCTATGCCATCACCATGCTGTCGCTATGGGGCGGAAAGCTGCCCACGATATTCATCAACCGCACCGGCTCCAACCCGTATGCCGCCCGCATGAGAGCCATGCTCATCTTCGCGTTTGTGCCGCTTGTGGTGCTCTTCGCACAGCCGCTCGGCACTCTCTCGCCGTGGTATCCGGTGGTGCTCATAGGTCTGGGCTGCGCCGCTCACCAGTCGTGGTCGGCAAACATTTACACAACCGTGAGCGACATGTTCCCCAAAAAGGCGATAGCCACCGTGACTGGCATAGGCGGAATGGCGGGAGGCGTAAGCTCGATGCTCATGCAGACGTGTGCGGGCAACCTGTTCGTGTATGCCGACAACGTGCAGCTTGAGTTCATGGGATTCACCGGCAAGCCGGCAGGATACTTCATAATATTCTGCATCTGCTCCGTGGCTTATCTCGTGGGATGGACCATCATGAAGACTCTTGTGCCTAAGTACAAGCTCATAACTGACTGACACGCACCCTGCGACGCCACCGTACGCATCACGCACAGGGCTGTGGCGCGGAGCAGGGCAGGTGTCTGTAAAAGATTATAAGAAGAGGAAAATAAACTGAAAAATATGAATTTGTTTAGCGTAAAAGACAGGGTTATCGTCATAACCGGAGCGACCGGAGTGCTTGGACGTGCCATGGTGAGCCATTTCGCGGAAGAAGGAGCGAAGGTGGTGATGCTCGGACGCAACGTCCAGAGAGGCACACAGATAGCCGAGAAAGCCCGCGCGGCAGGCGGAGAGGCGGTGTTCCTCGCCACCGACGTGCTCGACAGGACAAGGCTGGAGGGCAGCTACGATGCCATAATGAACATGTACGGACGCATAGATGTGCTGATAAACGCAGCCGGAGGCAACATGCCGGGAGCGACGATAGCACCGGACAAGACGTTCTTCGACATCGACACGGATGCCGTGAGGCAGGTTGTCGACCTCAATCTTTTCGGCACCGTGCTGCCTACAATGGTTTTCGCACAGGCTATGGTGAGGCAGAAGGCGGGCTCGATAATAAACATAGCGTCGGAGGCGGGACTGCGTCCGCTGACGCGCGTGGCAGGATATGGCGTGGCGAAGGCGGCGGTGATAAACTTCACCAGATACATGTGCGGAGAGCTGGCTGCAAAGTTCGGACCGGGACTGCGCGTGAACGCGGTGGCTCCAGGATTCTTCCTCACGGAGCAGAACCGCACGCTGCTCACAGACAAGGACGGCAACCTGACGAAGCGCGCCGAGACAATCATCGCCCACACTCCTTTCGGACGCTTCGGCGAACCGGAGGAGCTGTTGGGCACACTGCAGTGGCTTGCCAGCGACGCATCACGGTTCGTCTCCGGCACGGTGACTGTGGTGGACGGCGGTTTCGACGCTTTCTCCATATAATAATCATAAAAACGGAAGATAGGACATTACTGTCCGGCACGCCATATACGTGTCATGCGCATGCGGGACAGTATAAGGCTTGATGAGAAACTGTTTTAACAAAACTACAAAACATTCAGGAATCATGTATTTATGCAGACAGTCGTGGCGATGGTACGGACCTGACGACCCGGTGAGCCTGTGGGACATACGGCAGGCAGGAGCCACAGACGTGGTGCACGCACTGCACCATATACCCAACGGAGAAGTGTGGAGCACAGACGAGATAATGCGGAGAAAGAAGCTCATAGAGGAGGCAGGACTCGTGTGGAGCGTCGTGGAGAGCGTGCCTGTGCACGAGGACATAAAGACGCGGACGGGCGACTTCATGCGCCATATAGACAATTACAAGACTACACTACGCAATCTGGCGGAGTGCGGCATACGGTGCGTGACATACAACTTCATGCCTGTGCTCGACTGGACACGCACGGACCTGGCGTTCACAATGCCCGACGGCTCAAAGGCTCTGCGCTTCGAGAAGGCTGCGATGATGGCGTTCGACCTCTTCATCCTGAAAAGACAGGAGGCTGAGGAGGAATATACCGACACGGAGAAAGAGGCTGCCCGTGAGTGCTACGAGCGCATGACGGAGGAGGAGAAACGTGTCCTCACGCGCAACATAATAGCAGGTCTGCCCGGAGCGGAGGAGAGTTTCACACTCGAACAGTTCAGAACCGCACTGCGGCGCTACCAGGGCATCGGTGCCGAGAGGCTGCGCGACAACCTTGTCTTTTTCCTTTCGGAAATCGCGCCTGTGGCAGACGAGACCGGCACAAGCCTCGTGATACATCCCGACGACCCGCCTTTCCCGCTCTTCGGACTGCCGCGCATCCTCTCAACGGCAGACGACTTCAGGCTGCTCACGGAACGTGTGCCCAACCCGTCGAACGGACTTTGTCTGTGCACAGGCTCGTTGGGAGTGCGCGCCGACAACGATCTTGTGGCGATGATGTATGAGTTCGGCGACCGCATAAACTTCGTACACCTGCGCAGCACGCACCGCGACGACGACGGAAACTTCTACGAGGCGAACCATCTGGAGGGCGATGTGGACATGTACGGAATGATGAAGGCACTGCTGGAGGTGCAGCAGAGGCGCAAGGTGTCTATACCGGTGCGCCCCGACCACGGGCATCAGATGATAGACGACCTGCACAAACACACCAATCCGGGATACTCCTGCATAGGACGTCTGCGCGGACTGGCAGAGCTGCGGGGGCTCGAACGCGGCATCGCGATGTCGCTATTCGGATAGGACACACAGGGAAGAGTCATGCGGCGGACACAATGTCTCAGGACGACCGGAGCGTCGCGTGAATAACATATAAATATGTGCATAGCCACATATACCTTATAATACTACCTTACGAAGCGGAAAACAACTGATTAAAACAAAGAGGAGATGCCTGACCCGGCATCTCCTCATTTTATATTTATGACCTTATGATGTTTCCGCTCCTACACTCCGCCATACCGCACAAGCACGCGGTCTACGCTGTCGGCGACCCTTCCTGGCTCTATCGACGTAAGGCATGCGTAGTCACCCCGCAGACACGGTCTGTTGCCGGAGATGCTGCAAGGGCGGCATGACAGGTCTGCCTGCACCACGTCATCGGCACGCTGACGCCATCCGGTGTATCCAGCGAGCGGATGAGTGGCTCCCCACACGCTCACCACCGTGGCTCCGGCAATCGACGCGAGATGCATGGCGGCACTGTCCATGCTAAGCATCACGTCGAGATGACTCATGAGTACAAGCTCGTTGTAAACCGATCCGAGCACGGCGGAGGCGTTGATGCAGTTCTTGCGGCTGTCCGCAATGGCGTCGAGCGCGAGCCTTTCCCTCTCGCTGCCGTCACCGAACAGGAATATGCGGCACGACGGATGACGGCGCGTAAGCTCGTCTATCACACCCTCCATGAGCGGCAACGGATAGGTCTTTCCCTGATATGCGCCGAACGGAGCTATGCCTATCCATTGCTGGAACGGCTTTTTCTCGCCCACGAGAGGTGAGATGAAGCGTATGTTTCCGCCTGTGGGAGGGAACATTGAATCGAACTCCATGTCGACCGGATAACCCAGACGCGCAAGCACATCGGCATACAGTTCGAACACCGAAGGCAGCTGCACCAGCTGTTTGCCGGTGGTGGCTACAAGCTGGCGACGCTCGCGCCGGTGCTTGTCTATGTGCTCCACGCGGTAGCGGTCGATGTTGAAGCGCATGCGGAGATAGCCTGAACGCAGCACGTTGTGCAGGTCGGCGATTGCCGTGAACTGCTTGGCTGTGAGCCGACGGTAAAGAGCGTTCAGTCCCTTCACGCCACGGTATTCGTTTTTAAGGTCGGCTTCCATGAAGCCTACGTTCGGTGCCATGCTGTCGAAAAGCACTCTTGCGAAAGGGCTGCTGAGCACAGTGATGCGCAGATGAGGGTAGCGTCGTGCCAGCGACCATACCAAAGGCACCGTCATTGCCACATCTCCCAGCCCCGAGAATCTCATTATCAGAAGGTGATCGGTTTTCATGCCGTCTTTGATGATGTTGTTTATAATATGAGTGAACGTGCTTGTTTGCCGTATAACACGTGATTCATGGACTGACCGTCATACATTCTCATCTGTCTGTACACCCTCATACGCCTGAGCCACGCGGCTACGCCACCGGGCAGGGTTTCTGCCGCCGGCATGACGACTTGCCTCTGTCCGTGAAGCACGGCGAGCCTTGCCATGCGTTTCTTGCATGGTAACCGTCTGTCGCCAGACAGAACACGCGGCTGCGGATTTGTGTGAATGACATTGTGTTTAGATTTAAATGTAATAAGTGACGTCCTCCTGCCGCCATGCCGCACGTATGTCTCCAAAAGCCCGCGCAGGCGGCACATGTACGTGCAAATTTAACTCAAAAGGGTCAAATGTGCAAATAAATAAGGCTATTTTTCACACTTCGCGCCACCCGACACGCTGATACACAGCGATGTGTGTTCCCGAACGCGGACATACCATGATGATTATCAGGCTGGAAGAACAAAACGACGGCATTTTTTGCACAATCGTTATAGGTTTGTGCAAAGAAGTGTCGATTTTTCAAAAAAATATTTGTCTATGTAAATAAAAAGTTGTTCCTTTGCACCGATTTAGGAAAATAAGAAGATTATTTACAAACACTTTAAAATTTAAAATTATGTCAGAAATCGAATCTAAAGTAAAAGCCATTATCGTTGACAAACTCGGTGTTGATGAAGCAGACGTAAAGCCGGAAGCAAGTTTTACTAACGACCTTGGTGCAGACTCCCTGGACACTGTTGAGCTCATCATGGAATTCGAGAAAGAGTTCGGCATTTCCATTCCGGACGATAAGGCTGAAAAGATAGCTACTGTAGGCGACGCAATCAGCTACATCGAGGAAAATACAAAATAAGCTTTACTGAAGTTTATTCTTTATGGCTTATGGTAAATGAACCGTAATTTCATTCCGATTTTGACATTGCCGGTGTTTGTCGTTTCTTATGACAAATATTCAAGACAAATGCCCCGCAGAATGAAATTACAGGTATGCGTTCACCATAAACCATAAATTTTTTTATTCTAACATAATCATACTAATATAATGGAATTGAAAAGAGTAGTAGTAACAGGTCTTGGTGCTGTCACACCGGTGGGAAACAACGTCGAGGAGACATGGAACAACCTCGTGGCAGGAAAAAGCGGTGCTGCTCCCATTACACAGTTTGATTGTTCCAAATTCAAGTCACAGTTCGCATGCGAGGTGAAAAACCTCAACATAAACGACTACATCGACCGCAAGGAAGCGCGGAAGATGGACCGTTACACACAGTTTGCCATCATATCGGCAATGCAGGCGGTGAAAGACAGCGGCATGAATCTGGAGACAATAGACAAGAACCGTGTGGGTGTGGTATTCGGTGTAGGCATAGGCGGTATCAAGACATTCGAGGACGAAGTGTCTTACTACGCACAGAACAAAGAGAACGGACCTAAATTCAATCCTTTCTTCATTCCGAAAATGATTGCAGACATCGCGTCCGGACACATATCCATCATGTATGGCTTCCACGGCCCCAACTATACGACGACATCGGCATGCGCCTCATCGACAAACGCGCTGGCCGACGCCTTCAACCTCATACGCCTGGGCAAGGCTGACATGATTGTGAGCGGAGGAGCAGAGGCTGCCATCTGCGCATGCGGAGTGGGCGGATTCAACGCCATGCACGCGCTCTCCACACGCAACGACGACCCTGAGCACGCATCACGCCCGTTCAGCGCAAGCCGCGACGGATTTGTCATGGGAGAGGGCGCAGGATGCCTCATACTTGAGGAACTGGAACATGCCAAGGCACGCGGAGCGAAGATATACGCCGAGATGGTGGGCGAGGGCATGAGCGCAGACGCACACCACATCACAGCGTCACACCCCGAGGGACTGGGCGCAAAGCTCGTGATGGAAGCCGCTCTTGCTGATGCCGGACTCAAACCGGAGGACATCGACTACATCAACGTGCACGGAACATCAACCCCCGTGGGCGACGTGTCTGAGGCAAAAGCCATAAAGGAAGTGTTCGGAGAGGCTGCATACAGACTGAACATCAGCTCCACAAAGTCGATGACAGGCCACCTGCTCGGCGCCGCAGGAGCTGTGGAGGCAATGGTGTCCGTACTCTCCGTGAAGAACGACATCGTACCTCCCACAATCAACCACGACGAGGACGACAAGGACGAGAACGTGGACTACAACCTCAACTTCACTTTCAACAAAGCACAGAAAAGAGAAGTGAGAGCCGCACTGAGCAACACGTTCGGTTTCGGAGGTCACAACGCATGCGTAGTTTTCAAGAAATATGCTGAATAACATCATAGACCGGATAAAGCTCCCGTTCCGTAAGGAAAAGGAGCTTTATCTGTCTTTATACAGGATTATAGGATTCTATCCGCACGACATTTCGCTCTACAAGCTCGCACTGATGCACAAAAGCATGTTCAAGCGCAACGAGAAAGGAAAGCCGGTGAACAACGAGAGGCTCGAGTTTCTCGGCGACGCGATTCTCGACGCGACCGTAGGCGACATCGTATACCGGCATTTCCCCGGAAAGCGCGAGGGATTCCTGACAAACACGAGGAGCAAGCTCGTACAGCGGGAGATGCTCAACAGACTGGCACAGGAGATGGGCATAAACCAGCTGATACGCTACAGCAGCCACGGCTCGTCGCACAACAGCTACATGGGAGGCAACGCCTTCGAGGCTCTCGTGGGAGCCATCTATCTCGACCGGGGCTACGACGCCTGCATGAGGTTCATGAAGAAGCGCATCCTGAGCGAGATGATCAACATCGACAAAGTGGCATACCGCGAGGTGAACTTCAAAAGCAAGCTCATCGAATGGAGCCAGAAGAACAGGGTGATGCTCGAGTTCAAGATAATAGAACAGAAAAAAGACGAGCAGGGAAGTCCTGTCTTCAGATACACTGTAGAGATAGAAGGCATCGCCGGATGTGAGGGTACGGGCTACAGCAAAAAGGAAAGCCAGCAGATGGCATCGAAGCTCACGCTGACAAGACTGCGCAAGGAACCGCAGTTCATCGACGAGATCTTCGCAGCCAAGACCAGCCGCACAAAGATGGAGGAAGAGCCCACCGCAGCCCTGCCACAGACGGAGGAACGCGGCGAGGAAAGACCTTTGCAGCAGAAAGAGGCTGCCGCCGGCACGCACTCTTCCGCAGACGACGACAACGAGTTCGACCTGAGCAACATCAGCATGAAGCGTATCGGAAGGGAAGACATCATAGCGCGCGCAGAGGCGATGGCTTACGCAGGCAACGAAACCGCCTGACTCTGCCGGAGAGACACGGCACACGCCGTGCCGGCTTGCGTCAGGCGCGCACGTGCCATACCCAAAGCCGAGGCGCCATACGCATGCCGTACGCCACTATAAGGCACACTGGGGCACACAGCACAACGACATCACACGATACCGGAAAAACATGCATGAATATGCAGCGCGCGTCACCTGAAAGTGAATAAACATCCAGCGCATACTCCACATTGCTCGCTTTTTTCCACGCAACGGCATCCCACGCCGCAAATACGCCATTCTCGCGCACATCTCTGTGGCACAGCCGTTTGCGCCGTTCCGTCGTCCGGGCGTCGCATTTCAGGTCCGCGAAAAAGGCTCTTCCGCATCGCAGGAAAGGCTTTTCCGCACCACGGAAAGTCCTCTTCCGCACATCAGAAGACACCGTCTCGCGCCACAGGAAAGCCCGTTCCGCACCGTTCCGCCTGTTTTTCCCATCCGCCACTGCACACCTTCCATTACGGAAAAGCCCGTTCCGCATCCTCCGGAACACCGCCTCCGAACTCCCGGCATTCTATTTCAGGATTTCCGGCTGTCAAAATTTTTTACTTCCACACTGCATATTTATTCATTTCTCCACGCCGTCCTACCCTGCCGGCAACAGACATCCGTCAGCCCCCATCCCCACGCCTCACCGCCGTAACACAGCCCGCAGGCTGCACAGCCGTGAAAAGACACGCTTCCCATAGACATCTTACAACATACCCCGATGTATACACCCCAACACTATTGACAACCGTCCGGCAATTCATTACCTTTGCATCGCATTCAGGGAAAATCCCATGCGGAGGACACTCTTTCACGCAAGATAACGCTGCCGGACGCAATGATGGCATACCGTCATACCGCCTTACGCGGCTTGTCTTGAGAAAAGAAACAGTCATGCGGCGCAGACCTCACACCCGATGTAGTACGAGGCGCGCACCGAGCCACAGCCGGCACGGCTCACGCACGCCACGCCCGGGCACACAGAAGGTGTGACTCAGGCACCGCCCGACAACAGTCTCTCCTTAATAATCAAAACCAACAAAACACAAAGAAAGGAAAAACACTATGGCAGTAAAGTACAAAATCTATCAGAGCAATCGTAACGACAGGTTCAAAGGAAGATGGTATGCCCGCGCCGTGCACGAGGGAACAGTGACCACCGACGACCTTGCCGACATCATGCAGGACAACTGCACCGTGAAACGCTCGGACATCCTCGCCGTCATAAGCGAGCTGGTGGAGGTGATGCGCACGCAGCTCCAGAACTCGATGAGGGTGAAGCTCGACCGCTTCGGAACGTTCAAGCTGGGCATATCCACCACATCCGCCGAGAAGGCGAAGGACTTCACGCCGGGCGCCAACATCAAAGGCATACACGTGCTCTTCCAGCCCGAGCTGAAGATCGACGCCAAGGGCAACCGCATACAGAGCTTCATCTACGGAGCGAAGGTGCAGGAGGCTTTGCCATACGACATCGAGAAGGAGCCCGAGACAGAAGAGAACGTATAACCGGAAACACAAATCAAACGTAACATAAACTGTACAACATGAGCAAAAAGAACAACAACCTGTGGACTGTCATCATGAAAGTGCTGATTGCCGTCGCTACAACCATCATCGGCGCGATAGGCGTGCAGGAGGCGGGAAATGACGAATGAGAACCTTGAACGGGTGATACTCGTTCTGAGAATAATAATCATGCTGGCGACACTCATAGCTGCAATAAGCTGCTCGGTGGCGTTGTGCTGACCCAACCTTGCGGGACATCCGCCGGAACAATGCTCCGGCGGATGTCTTTTTCTTATTCTACAAGACATCGTGAAAGGCAGGGAAAAGCCTTATATGTTTCTTTTTTCGGATAAATATGACGCCATTTGTGAAATTTGTCCCTACCATAAGGCGTCATTAAGGATTTATATTAGTATATTTGCCATACTGTTGCCGCACGCTCCGCCACGCATGGCGGGAAGCCCACAGGCGGCAACATGCCTGCACAGAATAACCGATAACCATATAACCTTGCAACTTATGATGAAGAAATTCTTAGCTATCTCCGCTTTCGTCGCAGTGGCGTCAGCGGTTCAGGCGGCATCGGGCGACACCGCGCCGTGCTACTCCAACAACCGCGAACCGCTCCTGCAGAAACCCTACATAGAGCTTCCGCTGGGCAGCATACGCGCCAAGGGCTGGCTACTCGAGATGCTCCGACGGCAGAAGGACGGAGCCTCCGGACAGATGGACACGCTCTATCCCGAGGTGATGGGGCAGCGCAACGGGTGGCTCGGAGGCGACGGCGACCAGTGGGAACGCGGTCCTTACTGGATAGACGGACTCCTGCCGCTTGCCTATATCCTCGACGACAAGGAACTGAAGAAGAAAGTGCAGCCGTGGATAGAATGGACGTTGAAGAGCCAGAGGGAGGACGGCTACTTCGGACCGGCAAAAGACTACGGCTACGAACCGGGTCTGCAGCGCGACAACTCAGCCGACTGGTGGCCCCGCATGGTGGTGCTGAAGATAATGCAGCAGTACTATTCCGCCACGCAGGACAGGCGTGTCGTCGATTTCATGACAAGATATTTCCATTACCAGCTCGCCACTCTGCCCTCCAAACCTCTCGGCAACTGGACGTTCTGGGCGGAATACCGCGCATGCGACAACCTGCAGGCGGTGTACTGGCTTTACAACATAACGGGCGACGAGGAGCTGCTCAGGCTTGCCTCGTTGCTGCATTCCCAGGGCTACGACTTCACCGGAATGTTCTTCGACGGCAAAGAACTGACAAGCATGGGAGGCATCCATTGCGTCAATCTGGCGCAGGGACTGAAGGAGCCAGTGATATATTACCAGCAGTCGAAGGACGAGAAATATCTGCGTGCCGTGAAGAAAGGACTGTCCGACCTGCGCCGTTTCAACGGACAGCCGCAGGGCATGTACGGCGGCGACGAGCGTCTCCACGGCAACGTGCCCACACAAGGCTCGGAGCTGTGTTCGGCAGTCGAGATGATGTTCTCGCTCGAGAAGATGATGGAGATAACGGGCGACATGTCGTTCGCGGGTCATCTTGAGCGCGTGGCTTTCAACGCCCTGCCCACCCAGATAACCGACGACTTCATGTACAAACAGTATTTCCAGCAGGCAAACCAGGTGATGATAACGCGCCACAGACGCAATTTCTATGAGGAGGGCACGCACAAAGGCACCGACATAGTGTTCGGAACGCTCTCCGGCTATCCGTGCTGCTTCTCCAACATGCACCAAGGCTGGCCCAAGTTCACGCAGAGCCTGTGGTACGCCACACCCGACAACGGACTGGCGGCGCTGGTTTATTCGCCTTCTGAAGTGACGGCACTGGTGGCTGACGGACGCAAGGTGACGGTGAGCGAGGAGACCGCCTATCCCATGGACGGGACTATAAGGATGACCGTGCGCCTACATTCCAAGGCTGACCGCAAGTCGGGCGTGAGTTTCCCGCTAAGTCTCCGCATACCCGAATGGTGTGACGGGGCAGATGTGAGAGTGAACGGCGAGGCTCAGAAGATCACCGGAAACGTGCTGCGGATAGACCGCGTGTGGCGCGAAGGCGACGTTGTCACCCTGTCGTTCCCCATGCACATATCCACAAACGCATGGCATGAGGGAGCCGTCTCCATAGAGCGCGGACCGCTGGTCTACGGTCTGAGGATGGAGGAAGAGTGGAAGAAGCGCGAGTTCCCTGAGAATGAGAGGGCGCAGTTCGGCAGGTATTACTATGAGGTGACATCGCCTTCAAAATGGAACTACGGCATTCTTAACGCCGACCTAAACAAAGGCGATAACGCAGCCAAGGTGATAATAGACGAGGAGAAGCTCAAAGGCAGTTATCCGTGGAATCTGGAGAACGCGCCCATACAGATAAAGCTGAAGGCTAAGGAACTCACACACTGGCAGCTGTACAACGAGATGGCTGGTCCCACACCGTTCCACGGCTGTCCCACCGAAAGCCCGGTGGAGGAGATAACACTCATCCCCTACGGCTGCACGACGCTCCGCATAAGCGAGTTCCCGGTAGTTTACTGAAGACCGTACGCTCTGCCCGCCGCCTCCGCCGTCACCTTCCGAGCATATGGCGGATGGCGGCAAGCGGAGCGAAGAATATCATGCGCGGTCCAGTCCAGCGCATCACACGCCTTATCATCTCGCGCTGCGTCGGAGCGTAACAGTGGGTCTTGCAATACTGGCACGCCCTCTTCGACTCCCCGTAGCGGCAGCGCGAAAGCCTTGCCGAGGCGTAGTCGCACAGCCGGACATACTCTTCGGGCATCTCCTTGAGGTGCAGCCGGTGGCGGCAATAAAGCTCCACCATCATCCGAACCGTCCTTTTCTCACGTTCTATACGGTTTTTCTTCATACTTCTATCACATTTTCAACGCATCATAAATAAATTGGCAAATATAGTGAAAGGCGAGTGCAACGACAAGACGGAGAAACATCCTTTCTACAGTCTTGGCACTGCCGAGCCGCATCCTATATTATACAAATATAGTGAAAGGCGAGTGCAGCAGCAAGACGGGAAAACAACGTTTTCACGCGATTGATGTTGCCGAGCCGCATCCTATATTATACAAATATAGTGAAAGGCGAGAGCAGCAGCAAGACGGGAAAACAACGTTTTACCGGGATTGATGTTGCCGAGCCGCATCCTATATTATACAAATATACAAAAAACATGTCCGGAACATGTGATTCCGAACATGTTTTTATTCTTTCACGTCTCAGCCATAGTCCTTACGTGGCACATTGCCGTTCAGCTCGTGCCCCTCTCCTTGCGCAGACAATAGCGTTCGCACTGCGCGCAGATGTCATATCCGAGCATGGCTCCGAGTATGAAGTCCTCCTCCGGAGTAAGTTGGTTGAGCGGACGGTCCACCATCCGCCTTATGGCATGAATGCACTCCCTCTTTCCGAAGAACAGGTTCACCTTTCTGCTGTCCACCGGCTGCACCATGAAGTCGATGTTCTGCCTCCGCAGACGGCTCACCGCCGCCTCCTCATACTTTCGGTTCACCGTGAAGAGCACCATCTGTCTCACGCCCTTCTTCAGCTCATATATATGATTCATGAACACCTTCAGTTCGGTGGGATGTATCTCAGTCCGCTCCATTGTCTTGTCTTTCCTCCTTTCCTTATGCCTCGTTGTAAGTATGCGCGGCGCATGAGTGACGCCTTCTCCCTGTGTCCGCAGCGCACGGAGGGTCAGCCTATCTCAGCCTTCACCGCCTCCGCCCACGCGCCGATACGTCCGTCGGTGAGGTCGCTCTCGTTCACATCGTCTATGGCAAGACCCACGAAACAGCCGTCGACAACCGCCGTGGACGACTCGAACGTATATCCGTCCACAGACACTCCGCCGCCCGCGAACGTGCAGCCGCTGTCCTTCAGACCCTCATACAACGCGCCCAAGGCGTCGCAGAACGTGTCGCCGTACGACTCCGAGTCGCCGCAACCGAAGAGAGCCACAGTCTTGCCCTGCAGTCCGGTTTTCCTCAACAGCTCCAGAGCGTCATACCAGTCGTCCTGCAACTCGCCGCATCCCCATGTGGAGCTGCCGAGCACCAGCACGTCATAACCGGCTATCATGTCTGCCGTAAGGTCAGCCACGTTGTGCACGTCGGCACTGTCCACACCCAGCCGCACGGCTATCCGTCCGGCTATATCCTCGCACGTTCCGGTGCTCGAACCATAAAAAACTCCTGTCTTCTTCATACCGTCAAGTTATGTTTTAATATAAAAATTCAAACTGATGTCCGCCGTCCGTCGCATCCGCCGGAATCCTCGTGCGATACCTCAGGAGCCGGACGTATCATCATCAGCTGCAAAATTAATGAACGGCAGACAGTTGTGAAATACCCAATTGTTGCGATTTTTCACACCGTAAAGTCTATTACAGTCATCACATATCGCTACACCATGCCAGAAGAAAAGGCTGCATAACGACGTCAGACTGTACGTTCTGTCGCACAACATCTACCATGTATCACATCCCCACGTCCGTCCGCCAGAACAAAACTCATCTCCATATCCTCCCTCGCACGCACAATGGCGGTTCAACCCGAATCGGTCATCAGACCGTCATAGCGTTTTTTTACTCATTTGCAGAACTCTTCATCCCTCTTCCGCACTGCTGCCGTCATATTGTCTCCCGCTTTTTCCCGATGTAGCCCGCTACATCTTCGATAAAAGCAGAAACCAATCTGACTGACAGCAGTACTAAATAAGGATGAAGTCTGATAACCTATTCGGGTCCAAATGAAAAAAAACCGCAAAATATTTCCGATTATAGCTCATTTTGCTTATTTTTGTCCTGGAACACGGGCATGCCGCAACGACATGCCACGTCGGCGCATATCATAATGAAAGACCTGCCCGGCACAAGGCAGGGAACTGTATCAACACACAACACTAAAAAGATATGAAAAGAATAAAACCAGCAAGCCTCATCCTTGCCGCAGCCACGATGATCGCCTTCACGGCGTGTGACGGCAACGCCGGAAAGGCTGACGGCGACTCGGGCATACTGCCGCAGGGCATCACAATGATGACCATCGACTCAGCCAGTCTCACATCCTTCCGCGACAACGCGGAAGAAAGACGCATGCCGAACAGCCTGTTCTACGGCAAGAACGACTCCGACAGCATCAACATACTCTCCCCCGAGGGCAGCGTGCCTTCGTCCATAAGCTGCTTCCTCATAGAGAAGAAAGGAAAGAAAATGCTGTTCGACACCGGCAAAGGACCGGACAAGGGAGGACGCCTTCTGGCTCTGCTCGACTCCATGGACATCAAGCCCACTGACATCGACTACGTAATGATAACCCACTTCCACGGCGACCACATAGGCGGACTCATGCGCGACGGCAAACCCGTATTCACGCAGTCGGAGGTGTATGTGCCCGAAGAGGAGTACGACTACTGGATAACCAACACCCGCAGAGTGAAGAAGGAGCACCGCGACAACGCAGCCTTCGCGGCATCGGTGATGAAGGCTTATGCCGGACATCTGCACCGGTTCGCCTACACCGACGCGCTCCCACTTGGCGTGAAAGCGTTGCCCGCACCGGGACATACGCCCGGACACACGGTATATCAGGCAGGCAGACTGCTCGTCATAGGCGACCTCATGCACGGCTACGCGCTGCAGATGCAGAACCCGAAGATATGCGCAGCCTACGACATGGACCGCAAGAAGGCTGTCGAGTCGAGGGAGAAATACATCGGGTATGTGAAGGACAAGAAGCTGATAATGGCTGGCATGCACCTGCCCGGCAACGGTGTGATAGAAGAGCAGGAATGACACGGCGGCGGCACAATGCCTTCACGCCGCCACAACGCACACCCTCAACAATGCCGCTCCATGCCTCCCCACAGGCAAGGCGAGGACGGTATGCTATGCCTGCCGCATATTGCAAGAATATGCAAGAATATGGGTCGCGGAATGAATAATTATTCACCGCAACCTCAGAATACCGCCGTTTTTGCACGCGAATGGTTTTACGCATGCAAATTCGCGGCTCTCGTGCAGTTAAGGCAACGCCCTGACAGCCAACCGTTTGCGCTCCGCGACACATCCATAGGTGCTTTCCGCCATTGCAGGAAAGCCCGTTCCGCGACGCGAAAGAGGCTGTTCCGCCGCATCACACAGCCTTTTCCGCACCGCAATACAGCCTTTTCCGCACCGTCACTGTGCAAGATGTGCATCAGCAATCGACCCGTTCGGGTATAAAAACATTGCAAAACGCATCGCACTACCGTCCTCCTTAATGCCACACTTCCGTTTTTCCGGCATCACCGTTTTCTGTTCCGCAATTTTCCATTGTCAAAATATTTTACTGTCGGAGTGTATATTTATGCACCCGCCGGGGGCGTAAAACCGTGCTGAAAACAGTCACAAGGTGTCACGAAACGTCATGATGACGCATGTATTTTCACCGCCATATCGCGGCAGGCGGATAAGAACGCACGGCGGATGTGGGGGATATATGCATGCATAATGAGGGCGCCAGCCTTGTAGAGACGCAAGATTTTGCGTCTCACGATGGAGGGGTGCATTTGATGCCAGCGTATTATAGCTTGCGCATGTTGGCATGGGGTAGGACGGGAGACGCAAGATTTTGCGTCTCAACTTTGGTTTGACTGCGTGTAATAGGATGGTTTACTGTTGATGATAATGGTGGCGGCAGCATGTAGAGACGCAAGATTTTGCGTCTCACGAGGGAGAAGTGCGTATGCTGGCAGCGTATTATAGCATGTGTATGTCGGTATGGGAAGGGACGGGAGACGCAAGATTTTGCGTCTCTACTTTGGTTTGACTGCGTATAATAGGATGGTTTGCTGTTGATGACAATGGTGGCGGCAGCATGAAGGGTTGCGGTGTGTCACTCTCTTTTTTTCGCCGCATCACGCCCCGTTTCCGTGCCCGCGTCCTTCACAAAACGCTCACGGTAGTTCTTTGGCGACACGCCCAAATGCTTCTTCACATATTTCCCGAAGAACGAGATGTTGGGAAAATCGAGGTCGCACGAAATCTCCTTCACCGACTTCCGCGTGTATCTCAGCATGTAGCTTATGTCCTTCACCACGTATGTGTCTATTATCTTGGATGCCGGACATCCGCTCACGCCGCTGCATACGGCAGTGAGATATTTGGGCGTGATGTGCAGTCTGCCGGCGTAGAAGCTCACGCTGCGCTTCTTGGGGCGCATGTCTGTGAGCATGTTGATGAAGTTGTTGAATATTGTCTCAGCCGAAGAGAACGTGTGTCCCTGCCGTTCGACGAACCTGTCCACCACATCACCGAACTCGTAGAGGAACGCGAGCATGAGCGAACCGATTACTTCGGTGCGGTGTTTCCCAAGGTTCGACGCCACCTTCTTCTGCAAAAGGGCATGATACTGACAGAAAAGGGCGGCGTCCTTCTCGTCGAGCGAGAACACGGGATGGGTCTCGAACGCCATCTTGGCGTTCCAGTCGATGTTCACCATCGGCAGTATGCGCCTGAAGTAACCGGGCGAGATGGCTATGCTGCGGCACTGCATGCCGTCGCTCTTGCGTATGCCGCTCACTATCATGTCGGGCGGACAGATGAGCACGTCGTTCTTCCTCATTGTGTATGGCGTGCTGTTTATGCGGAACGAAATCTCCCCACCGGTGCACAGAACCATCACGTGGAAGTCGAACATGAAAGCGTCCTCTCCCTCCGAACCTCTAAGACTGTTGCCTATGGCTATGTCGCCGTCGTTGTATAACGTCTCCTTGCTGACCGCATTGTCGGCAAGATTGATTTTCTTTATTCCGCTCATATCATTGCTTTATATGCCTGCAAATTTACCGTTCTTTTTCCTTCCGCCACACCGAAGGCGGTTTATATAATGATAAAAAATCAAGAAAAAGGTAAAAACAGAACAGTTGCAGCCACACTGTATGCAGTGGTTGAGGCAACGGGAGGGGCGCGCCTTTCACGCCGTCACGGACATGCGCGCGCTGCCTGATAGCAACAACAGGGTATCGGCAGGCACGATTCGGGTGGCAGGACATGCTCCGAGGCACGTAAAATTCATTATTTCAAGGTATTGCGCGCTTACAGCCGAATGCTTAACTTTGCAAACGTATTTAGATTAATGGTGTTACTTTGCATAACTGAAGTTAATATCAGCTTATAGTTAAAGATACATAATGTTATTGTATAATCAGAAGAAAGCCGGCTGTGAAGTCGGCTTTTGCGTTTTCATAAACTCCTGAGTCCCGAGCCGCGCGCACGGTGCGTCGTGACAGACACGGACAGGACGCGCCACGGAGGCGCGAGGGATGCGGCATGCGTCACAACGTAAGCAGCAAGAGGACAGGCTGCAAGGAGTGGGAACTCTCCCGTGATGAGGGCATGGCAAAGGAACTCCTGCGTGACGCGACCGCCGTATCAACGGCATGGGAAAGGGGTGGGGAGGTTTTATTTTGGTTACATATAGTTTAAATTTAAATACGAATCATCCAACGGCATTCAAATAATGACTATATTTGTAGAAGATTTGCGGCGCTCGGCAATGCAAGAGCAAGCTCTCATTGCACTCACTTGCGGCATCTTTGTAGAAGATTTGCGGCGCTCGGCAATGCAAGAGCAAGCTCTCATTGCGCTCACTTGCGGCATCTTTGAATAAGATTTGCGGCGTTCGGCAATGCAAGAGCAAGCTCTCATTGCACTCACTTGCGGCATCTTTGTAAAAGATTTTCCACACCAGGCAAATCATCAGAAACGCAGCGTGCACGCCACACCCGGCTTTGCGCTTCTGCACATCAACACGAAAACAGAGTCCGGACAGGAGCCGGGACCGGACATGACAAACCCAAAACAGTATGAAGCATTTTTTACAGTTTGCACAGTGTGCGGCAAGTCTTCTGTTGCTGTCGGCAACAGCTTATGCCGAACGTGTTGTCGTGGACGGCATAAACTATGAGACAAACGACGACAACTTCACTGCAACGGTGGTGGCTTCCGACGGCGAACCTTATAAGGGTGCGCTCGTCATTCCGGCTTCCATCACATACAACAACCGGACCTATGACGTGACGAATATCGAAAGCACGGCGTTCTCATACAACGGTTTCATAACATCTGTAGACATCCATGCGCCTATAACAGAGACCGGGAGCATGTTCAGCGGATGCACGTCGCTCACGTCGGTAAGCCTGCCGGAGACTGTCACCACAATAGGCTCATACGCCTTCAGCGGCTGTACGTCGCTGGCGTCGTTCACCGTCGACAACAACATCAGCACCATAGGATACAGCGCGTTCGACGGGTGCGAGTCGCTGGAGGAGTTTGTCATCAAGGACGGCGACACTCCCATATCTCTCGACGACATATCCACGATGCCGGTGAAGAGACTGAAGATAGGCAGGGAAATAAACTTCACGTCGTACTCCTCACCCAAATGGAACTCCTCGACACTTGAATACGCCACCATATCGGGCAACGTGAAGACCGTCCCCGACAATATGTTCAACATGTGCTCAAGCCTCAAATCACTGACAATAGGCGATGGCGTGACAACCATAGGAGAGTGGGCGTGCTCCGGATGCACGTCGCTCACAGACATCACCCTGCCCGAAAGCGTGGACAGCATAGGCATGAACGCCTTCTCCTACTGCTCCTCTCTGGAGGAGATAACGGTTCCGTCAAAGATGGATTACCTGGCAAGCTCGCTCTTTGAGTATTGCTCCGCGCTGAAGGATGTGACTCTTCCGGAAGGGCTCAAGTGCATAGGCGAGAACGCATTCGGATGGTGTGAGGAGATAGACACGCTCAGGCTGCCCTCCACTCTGGAGACAATAGACCGCACCGCGTTCGCCGAATGCCGCGGTCTGGAGGCTATAATAATGTGCAATGGAGTCAAGACGGTGGGCGACGGAGCGTTCGAGTCGTGCACGTCTCTGGAGAAAGTATACTACAAGGGGTCGCTGGAGGAATGGCTCACGATAAGGATGGACGGCATGACATACGAGGAGGACACCTGTCCGCTGAGCTATGCCAAGGAGTTCTATGTGAACTATGGCACCGGCGACGAGCAGCTCGTGACGGACGTGACAATACCGGAAGGCGTGACGGACATAGGCCAGTTCGCGTTCGCAGGATACAAGGGACTGAGGAGTCTCACGGTGCCGGAAACGGTGAACAGCGTGGGATACATGGCGTTCAGCTATTGCAGAAACCTCAACAACCTCGTGCTGCGCGCGCGAAACATAGGCGACTACGCCTTCTTCGCCACAAACCTGAAGACCGCCACAATAGGACCGAGAATGCGGAAGGTGGGCGTCATGGCGTTCAGACCCTATTATTCAAACAATCTGGAACGCACCGACTATGAGGGGACGCTGCCGGAATGGCTGGGCACAACCTTCGCCGACCCGGACGGCAACCCCTTCGTCAGACACGACTTCTATGTGGACGGCAAGCTCATAAGCGGACACCTGAGACTGCCCTGCAACTTTGCCAAGGCATACACCTTCTACGGATGTCCGGCAATAACATCCGTTGACGTGCCTTATATAGAGCCGAACATTGAACCTTATTCCTTTGCCGAAATGCCAAACATAACGTCGCTGAAGATAAACGGAGTGGAGCAGCTGAACGCGCCTGCCGCACTTGAGGCGGAGAACGGAGGCATAATACTGGGCGACGGAGCGTTCAGCGGATGCCCAAAGCTTGCTGACATTGACATCAATTTCGACCAGGTGGAGTATATCGGAGCCGGTGTCTTCGACCGCACGGCATGGTATGACAGCAAGCCTGACGGACTGATATACCTCGGCGACTTCGCATACAAATACAAGGGAGACATGCCTGAGGGCACAAGCGTCACCGTGGAAGACGGCACGAGAGGCATATGCGGCGGAGCGTTTGAATTCTGCCAGAACATGACGGACATACGCCTGCCACAGTCGCTCACCTCAATAGGAGCATCGGCGTTCAGCAACTGCACCGGACTTACAGGGATAGACCTGCCCGACGGAGTAAGCTCCATTGGCTCATACGCCTTCTCCGAATGCACCGGACTGACTGACGTGGAACTGCCCGACGCGCTGACAGAGGTAAGCGACGGTGTGCTTTACAACTGTACGTCGCTCAAATCGGTCACCATACCGGGCAATGTGACAAAGATAGGATCGCTGGCTGTATACTCCAACTCGATAGAGAAGCTTACGTGCCTCGCCGTTGTCCCGCCGGCACTACACATTCTCTTGCCCGACATCAACCCCGACGGGTCGGACTCGTTCGGACTGTCTTACAACACAAAGATATACATTCCCGAAGGCTCGCTTGAGGCTTACTGCAACGCGCCGGGATGGAGAATATGGGCTACATACTTCGAGGAGTTCGTCCCGTCAGGCATAAACGCTGTGGAGAACGCTAACGGCAACACATCCGAAAGACACTACGACATGTCAGGAAAGGCTGTGCCGCCGACGGCAAAAGGTCTGCACATCGTGCGCGGAAGCGACGGAAAGACACGCAAGGTGATTGTACGCTAAAGCCGAATACGGAACATATAAAAGCGGGTCAGGACCATACCTACAGTCCTGACCCGCATTCTTATGATACCGGATTATGACGGATGCGTCCGGTTTAATACGTGAACCGGAACACGGGCGAAGGCTGCCGTCTGTCGGTTGTCTTGTATATCGGGTCTGACGTATACTGGTATGACGTCACGTTTCCGGCAGAGTCGAACTGATAGCTGAACTCCATCGTACCGTACGACGAGTCGGCTGGTTTGAAGTCAATCTTGTCCACAAGCTTGCGGCTGGGCTGTCCGAGGAACCCGAGATAGCGTAGGAACTCAAGATTGGTGTTGATTACGCTCGCCTCCGGATACAGTCCGTTCTTGTTGTCACGTGATGTGTAGCTGAACGTATACGTGCAGTAAAGCTCTCCATCGTTGCGGTATTCCTCCACACGGCTGACATTTCCTCCGCTGTAGCTCACCATATAATAACGGTAGTCGTACGGATTCTCGATTGAGAAATATCTCATGTATCCGTCGTTGTCGCCCGACGTGCGGCAACTCCACGCTCCGTCAGCACCGTCTCTGAAGAAGTTCGCATAGCCTGTCGAGCCGAGTCCGAACGTATAAGTGTATGCGCTTGACTTTGCCGTCACCTCATCATAGGAGTAGCTGAGGGCGTAGGAAGCCGACGACGAACCGGAACGCAGCATGCGCACCACCTTGTTGCCTGAGTACACATACTCCACCTTGAAGTCACGCGAGCCCTGTGCGAACTCCATTTCGAATGTCCTTACTGGGGTTGTGACGAAGTCGGCTATGCCTGTTTTCGGGTTTCCTCCCACGTCACCGCCGCCCTGATTGCCGCCTGTATCACCTTCCGTGCCAGCCTTAACAAGCCTGTATACCGTAGAGCCGTATACGAGCGTGTTGTTTCCTGAGGGTGTCAGCGTGAACGACCCGTATCCGCCTGTATCGGTCAATGTTATCTTTCCGTCACTTATGACGTACTCATAGAAGGTGTCGCTCTCACCGCTGTACTCCACATATTCGCCGTTGGAGTTCCACTCCATTCCGCTGTACGCGGTGTGCTGCTCGGCTCTGTCACTGCTTGTGAACTTCAGTGTCATGGTGCCTTCCTCATACTCACCGTTCTCGCTTACCTGAAAATACTCACCCTTCCACTCGCTTCCTACGAGTCTGTCGAGTATGCTGCCGGTCGTCCCGCCGCCACTTCCACCGTCGTCATCGCCTCCGCACGAAGACACGACTGCGCAACACAGCAACATCATAAACCACGACAGGACCGCATGGACAGTGCCCGTCATCCTCGAACAAATGTCATTCTTTCTCATTTTGTCTGTTTTATTGTTTTACACTATGCAAGCGACGGCATGACGCTCCGGCACATGCCGTCGCACGTTTAACGAGGACACGCCATCAGAGAGTATCTGTGTGTCATTACTGTGAAATAAAAACCTTAAACGTATTTTGCCGCCTTAAAACACCATTAGACACGGCAAGACACGCGCAAAGGCACATGACGTGTCCGATGGTAAAATTACAATAATATACAATACAGTACAAACGTCACTTCCACGCATATGGTCCGGACGCGACGTAATGATGCATAAGCGATGAAAAAAAGTTGATATGCGGTTAAAAAAAATACAGCCAGGACTGACAGCGGCATGGAATAAGGATGAATCATGATGACGGTACAGGGTCAAAAATTCCCTGTCAGGCGGTTTCCCGAATACGGTGTCAACAACCCGAAGCCTGTCCGAATATTCCCTGTATGTTCCATCACGAAGACGCACACACATTAGCGGCAGGCGGAAGAACGGTTTGGCTGTACATCTGAATTACCGCTCTCGCTCCGTCGGAACAACGTTGTCAGTTGCTTTTATTGATAAGATTCACCACCACACTCACCATAACGTCTTTCTCTTCCGTGCGGCTCTCGGCTATCATAAGCGTTATGGCGACCAGCGTATTGTCCGCAATCCTCTTGGTGCCATCCTCACGGTAGAGTATGCCGTTGTTGTTCATGAACCACAGGAACAAGGTAGCCGCTATGCGTTTGTTGCCGTCTGAGAACGAATGGTTCTTAACAACAAGATACAGAAGCATAGCCGCCTTCTCCTCAACAGACGGATACAGCTCCATGCCGTCAAACGTCTGATATATCTGTCCGATGGAACTTCTGAACGAATCGTCCTTCTCGTTGCCGAAAAGAGCAGACCCTCCGAACTTCTCACGAAGCTGTCTTATCTCCTGCATGGCACCCTCGTAAGTGGCGCGAAAAGCACCGTGGGCGGTAGTGTTCTTGATGCCCAGCCGCTGATAGTCGTAATCGTCCAAGGTGTCGAGGGCGTAGGTATAGTCCACAACCACATCTACAAGCGCGCTCTGTTCCTCCTTCAACGGGTCGGGAGAGTGCCGGAGAGTTCTTCCAAGCATCTGAACCAGCTGCCGCAGCTCCGCAACCTGTTTCTTGCGCATGCTTTCGTTCACGGCATAACCTTTGATGAGATACTGCTTCAAGACAGAGCTTGCCCATTGACGGAACTTTACCCCTCGTTTACTCTTGACGCGGTAACCCACAGAAATTATCACATCAAGATTGTACAACGTTGTTGTTGCTTCTTGTGTAAATTCTTTTCTACGACCGTAATCCTTGGTATGTGCAAATTTTGCACATACCAAGGACTCTTGCAATTCACCCTCCTTGAAGATGTTTCTGATATGACGTCCTATAACGGTTCTGTCTTTCTCAAACAGCTCACTCATCTGTTGCTGTGACAGCCAAACGGTATCACCTTCCAGCTTGACATCAAGTCTGGTCTTGCCGTCCTCGCTCCGATAAATGACAATCTCATTGTTAAGGTTAAAAAACTCTTCCATAAATTCTTAGTGTAACGTATTGCCGGCGTATTGCCGAAGCACATAATTATGATGATTAACAAAACGTGTTGCTGCCTTATAGTGTTTAAACACGAAGAACAACCGACGGTAACCGTCATCATTAACGGAAACAAAGGTATGTAAATATTCTTTATGCAAGATGGCTTTCGAGTATATTTTCGTCCAATGAAGGAAATATATAATATCTTCACAGACATACAGTAATGTATTATTATATATATAAACGGCTTTTCAAAAATAACCGACATCATAATAATACTCACATGTCGTCCATATCTTTGCCGTCCTCTTGCGTGCTGTCCAGGGCTGCGTTCCAAAGTCATGAGATGGCGTGTGACAGACTGAACGACCGATGATACATTGAAACGCAGTACTTAACAGCACACAAGATGACGTCAGAAGTGCGGAAGAAGGATTAAGAACAGACAATAAATCTTAAATTTGGAATCAGCGTTCTGATGGCTGATTCTGATTAAAGAACATCGTGTCAGGAACCGCGTTCGCAGCCCGGATGCATCACGATGTTCTTTACACAGTGTGAGAAAAAGCCCGGCTATCTCTTATTTCCTCCTCGTAGCCTCAATCACCGAGGTGTTTATCTCACGCACCTTGTCGAGACTCATCTTCTCCACCCGTCGGTCGTAAGTCACGAGTCCGTTTATCTCATGTTCCACATCGGTGGTCTGAGTGTATATGGCGGTGCTCAGTCCGAAGTAGTTCACCATCTGTTCGAGCTCGGTAGCCATCATCACGTATGTGTCGGTGAGCACTCCGCTGTTTATCATCATCTCGTAGGCATCGTTGCGCACGGGCCACATATGCCCTCTCACAAAGAGTCCCTTGCCCCCGAACTCGCCCAGTGAGGCGGCGCGCCTTTCGTCGGGCTTGGCTATTGAGCCCGGCTCTATCTTGCCGTAGTGGTGCATGTCCACGAAATCGCCGTTGCCCGGATCGCCGTAAGCCTTGCGGTAGCCGGGCGCGTAGTTGTAGCCCGACATGCCGTTGACGAGGCGGTGGGGGTCGTAGCTTTTCACCCATGCGGTGATGTCGGTAGCCTCAAACGCGCCCCAGTTCTCGTTGAAAGGCACCCACATGACGATGGACGGTGAGCTGACGTGCTGGTCTATCATGGTCTTCAGCTCGGCACGGAACTGCCTGCGCACTGCCACAGAGTCGGCTCCGTCGGGTTCCCACAGGTTGGGCATGTCCTGCCATACCATGACGCCGAGGCTGTCGCAATGATAATACCAACGCTGCGGCTCGACCTTTATATGCTTGCGTATGACGTTGAATCCGGCACGCTTAGCCAGCTCTATGTCGTAGCGCAGAGCCTCGTCTGTGGGCGCGGTGAATATGCCGTCGGGCCAGTAGCCCTGGTCGAGAAGACCGAGATGGAACACGAACTCGCCGTTGAGAGTGGGGCGCATCACACCGTCTATCTTCCTCATGCCTACTGAGCGCATGCCGAAGTAAGAGCCTACCTCGTCCACCACCTTGCCGCGCTTGTCCTTCAGTTGCAGCTTAAGGTCGTAAAGAAACGGATCGTCCGGACTCCACAGACGCGGATTGGGAACGGGCAGGAAAAACGTCTTGCCTGCCATGCCCGTTGCCTCCGACACCTTCTCTCCGCCGCTTCCGGCAACCGCCACTACCTGCAGTTGTCCGCCGTCAGCATATGCCGTCACCTCCAGACGGCTGTTCCGCACGTCGGGTATGAGCCTTATACCGGAGATGTGGTGTCTGCCCACAGGCTCGAGCCACACCGTCTGCCATATGCCCGAGGTGAAGGTATAGTCGCCGCGCGGACCGTTCTTGCCGCATGCCGCGCGTCCGTCGTTGGGATCGTAAGCACCCACCACCAGCACGTTCTCACCCGACTTGAGCATGTCGGTGATGTCAAAGCCGAACGCATCATACCCTCCTGTGTGCGTGCCTGCCTTCCTGCCGTTGACAAACACTATGGAGTGACGGTCCACCGCTCCGAAATTGAGCATCACGCGCCTGCCCTTCCATTCCTTCGGAACGGTGAACCTGCGGCGGTACCACATGCATGAGTCGCCCTTCCTGCCTATGCCCGAAAGTTCCGACTCGGGCGGGAACGGCACCCGTATTCTGCGCACGCCCGACGCGAAGGACGGCGGGGCGGAAGCCTTTACGGGCGAAACGCCGGAGGGGTCGGTCATGTAGTCCCACTCGCCGTTAAGATTGAGCCACTGCGCGCGCGCCATTTGCGGACGCGGATATTCTGGAAGCGGTGTCACGGCTGCGGCAGCCTCCTCTGTCCACGGTGTGGGCAGGGTGAAACGTTTCTTCCCCTCCTGTGCGTTCACTCCTACAGTAGTGACTCCCGACAACAGGAAAAGAGCCATGCAGGCAATAAGTTTTCTTTTCATACGATGGTATTTTATAAATTATCATTCATTTCATCACACCTGACGGGAATCATTAAAAATCCGCGTTCAAGACACTTAGGTAATATGGCAGGAGCATTGTCTTTATATTGTCTAAAGACATTGTCGAATAAAACCAGTGTGTAAAATCTCACCCCGTCCACATCAGCCTATGCTGCTCACAAAGGTTGTTTCCGCCTTCCTCAGGATGTCACGCCATGCCGCCACGCCTCATCCCGCAATGGCGTTCCGCACGCTTCTCAGACGCCCTGTGCGGACACCGTTGTCCCAAAGAGCCCGTTCCGCGTTCTCAAAGAGCCTTTTCCAGCCTGCCAAAGAGCCTGTTCGGGACACTCAAAGAGGCTCTTTCGCAACCTCATAAAGCCCGTTCCGCAGCCTCAAAGAGCCCGTATCGCAGCACACGACATCCGGAACCGGCGTGAAAGCCATAAGAAACGAGATTTTAAGAGACACCGTTCTCACAATCCGTTCTCTTTCAGCAGTCTCCTATAAATCATCTCGTCCTCTTCAAGAAAACAGCAGAATATCACCTCACCCGTATAAGCTCCACTCCTTAAGGCTTCTGTCACAGTATTGAGGGCAATCCTCGCAGCCTCCTCATGCGGATAGCCGTAGACACCGGTACTTACGCACGGAAAGGCTACGGAGCGCATGCCGCTCTCCGCGGCAAGCCTGAGCGACGTGGCGTAACACGAAGCCAGCAGCTCCGGCTCACCGTGACCGCCGCCGCGCCACACCGGTCCCACGGTGTGGATAATCCTCCTGCACGGCAGGCGGTAAGCCCCCGTCATCTTGCTCTCGCCCGTCCTGCATCCGCCGAGCGTGCGGCATTCCTCCAGCAGTTCCCTTCCGGCAGCCCTGTGTATGGCACCGTCCACTCCTCCGCCGCCGAGCAGCGAACAGTTTGCGGCGTTCACTATGGCGTCGACATCAAGACGTGTTATGTCTCCCGCCACCACTCTTATCCTTTCTCCGTTGTATTCCATCATAAGTTTTCAGTTATCATCTGACAAATGCATACGTGTCTGCCACAACCGCAAGCCGCACCTTAACAGACGAACGGTCAACAAGAACAAATACCCGACAACCGCTTATCATTATCATTTTAAGGTATATCCCTTGCAGCCATATTTGACATCAGAACACGAAAAGCCAGCCATTCATTTCCCGAGCGCAGCTTATCTTTTACAAAGATATACATTTTTCCCCTGTCTTCATCTTTTTGTTCCTACTTATAAACCCAAATCGGTCATTATAACGTATATATTTGAATAAATCTTCATTTCACATACTCTCCGGCCTGCTTACACGTTTCTGTCGGCGTCTTGCTCACCGTTTCGTCTCGGCGTAGCCCGCTACGCCTTCGTCGGAACGGCAAGCAATCCACTCTACATTAACGCATAATCAAACCGGAGTCTAATGACCGATTCGGGATAAACATTCTTTTTTATTCACACGGACAAGATTTCATATCACCAAGACATTGTGCATCCGTTCCCGTCAGAAGATGTTTCTTACCAGACGGAACAGCACAATGAAATCGGCATGACAGATGATGAGGAATGTCACATGGTGCGTGTAATATCCCGCCTTCGTGAGTTTTCCTGCCTCAAGCTCGAGCCGTTCGGGCGTGAAAGCCAGTCTGAGCAGGAAATAGTAAGTTGCCATGTTGGCTGCCAACGCCAGGATGAGTACCGCCGCACCCATGTTCAAGAAGAGCTGTAAAAACCTACCGCCGACAAGCAGAAGGACCGTCGTCTCAAAGAGGGTGAGCATGAGGGAGATGAACAGCAAAGCCGTGTGACAGGCTTTGTCTCTGTCTCTGAATTTCAAAAACCAGAAGTGGTAGTGTGCCACGAACATGTTTACAATCATGTTTTTCATAATTTGTGTGTTTTATTTTGATGGTTTATTATGTTTGTTTTCCGGCTGTGCGTGCCGTAATTTCATATATCATTCAATTGAAGATGTCCGCTATACGACTGCCAGCATTTACACCGCACAGCGCGCCAAGCGGCATAGCGGGAAGCGGTTGGCGTAGGACAATATTGTAAAAACATTGTGATATGTATGGAGTATGATGACGATGATAAATGCATTGGTTCATCGGGAGACGCAAGATTTTGCGTCTCTACTTCAGGAGGACGGAGGTGGCGGGGAGGAATTAATGGAGAATGCGGGGTGCTGCATTGAATGCATAAATATACGGACGGAGCAGTAAAAAATCTTTACATTATTTTTTGGAAAAACAGGGAACGCGAAGACATCTGTAACGTATAAAAAGCGCATATGGATTCGTTCCGGTGGCGCGTCAACCTCATCTGTTGTGCGGAAAAGCCCGTTCCGCATTTCATAAAAACCTTTTCCGAATGACGGAACAAACCTTTACGCATCCTCAAAAAGCCCGTTCCGCATGCCGGAAAAGCCTTTCCGGCATGGAGGGAAAAGCTCTTCCGTCTCATAAATGAGTGTATTATACTGATTCACAGACACATGCGAGAAACGCTCAAAAACTGCGTATTTGCGTCCGTACGTCACATCCGACGGCTGTGGAGCGTTCTCGCGGAGTTGAGGAGTTATGCGAACGGGAATTTATGCAATATCCCATTGCATTGTGAATAAAAATGCATTGTAAAGAAGCGTGCGCAGTGGGGCGTCACACCCTGAGCGCAGCGGCAAGGAAGAGGGACGGAAAGCCCATGACCACACATAAAGCACCGTTGGCGGAAGGCTCGTCCGTCAGTGGTCATCCGGCATACTACGGGGCATTGCCGCGCCTCACTCCGCGTTCTTCTTCAGCCACTCCAGTCGCCTCATGTCGGGCAGGTGTCTCACCTTGAAGTGCTCGAACGTCACGTCAAAGCCGTCGCCGTCGGGACATGCCGCCATCATACCGACCATCACCGGCGTGTTGTCCTTGAGCCATGCGTTGCGCATGAGCGTGTAGTTCTCGTCGTCGAAGGAATAGAATATCTCCACCGCGTCGAGCCGTCTCACGGCTTTTATCCACACACAGGGCACAGCCTTGTCAAGCTCGATGACGCTCCAGTCAGACGTCTTGTGAGTAACCACGGCACTGAGATTGTATTTTCCGTCCACATACTCTATGCCAGCCTTGATGTAGTTCTCGTGGTCTATGCGCAGCATAAGTCCCGCCTGGTCGAATCGCTGACGGTATTTCCCGGTGATTTTCACCTTCACCTCGAACTCACCTCCGTATGTGGCGTAATAGAACGGGGCGTCATCGACGGTGAATCCGTAGTGAGATATGCGCCAGTAGTCGCTCTTCGGAGTCACCGACATGGTGAGCGCGTTGTTCTCAATATCCCACCGTTCCGGTTCGTTGAACCATTGCATCTTCTCCAAAGTCTGCGCCGTGACGCCGTGAGCGGCAAGGCTCACGAGCGCAGCTGCCGCAATCTGTCTTATTTTTCCCATTGTCTTTATTGTTTTATTGTTATATGATTGTTGCATGAGCAATATATTTTCATTATCTTTGAATATGATAAGAAAAATGCGAGGATAACGCAAACGAGCGGAAAGAGAGCCCGCTCTCTGTTTCCCGAGTGAAGCTTATCTTTTGCAAAGATATATATGTGCCGACATAGCCGCAATGCTCATTAATAACCATTTTACCGCACTAAATGAAACTGAAGGACAGACTTAACCGTGTGCTCGCCGGACAGGACTTCACCGGACAGACCGACCGCAGCGAGGTGTTGGAACGCTATAAAGCCGCGGCGCGATGCTATGCCATGACCGAGAACGCCGTGGCTGTGCTGAGCGACATGCGCACAAACACGAGCTACATACATTACGGTGGGTTCGCACGAGCGTTAGGGCTCGGCAGGGGCGGTGCGCAGAGCGAGGTGTGCTCCATATGGGAGGAGGACATTCTCAGGCGCATCCATCCCGACGACCTCACCGCCAAGTATCTGCAGGAACTGCGTTTCTTCCGTTTCATAAAACGACAGCCGCGCCACAGACGCACGGACTTCCATCTGCTTACGCCCCTCCGCATGAGACAGACGGCGGGCGGATATGTCAAGGCATTGCACCGCATGTTCTACGTCTCGGCTTCATCGTCAGACGGTCTGTGGCTCGCCATGTGCCTGTATGGTCCGCAACCGGACGCCATGCAGTGGCGCACGATGATAGTGGACACCTTGAGCGGGCAGACCACGGAACTTGACTCCGGTGACGACCGCAACATTCTCACCGGACGCGAGAAGCAGACACTGAGACTCATAGACAGCGGCATGACAAGCAAGGACATCGCCTCGGCAATGTCGATAAGCGTCAACACGGTGAGCCGACACCGTCAGGACATTCTCAGAAAATTGCAGGTGAGAAACTCCATAGAGGCATGCCGGACGGCAAGACTGCTGGGACTTATATAGATTTTATACATACACACATGGCGACTCATGCGGCATGAGACCAGTCTCTACGCCACACCTACATTTCCTATAATACTTTTCACCACGGCCGTCAGTATTCATCTGTCTCTCATAATGATGTCTAAGAAACAATTAAGATTCAACATATTTAGCCTGTAAACAATGTTTACTCCGGACCGTTGAGCCTCGATGTGAAAATGCTATTGTCCCGGCTGTGGAATGAGCTGGAATGTATGTCAGAGGAGGTTTCAGAAAGGCGTACGGCAATATTCAGCAAGAGGCTCGTATGCCATCGCACATTGTTTCAGATTTTGCAGGTCTTCTATATGGCTTATAAGGTTGTCATAGCTTTCGATATTATCTATCTCCTCGCGTCGAGCCTTACTCAACCGGCAGTATGCTTCCTCCTGTTCAATTCCTGCAAAGCGGCGACCACAAAGATTGGCTGCGATGCCTGTGGTGGAGCTACCGCTGAAAGGGTCGAGAATCCAGTCGCCTTGGCTGGTCGTGGCGAGAATAATACGGACAAGCAGGCGCAGGGGTTTCTGCGTGGGATGCTTGCCGCAGGTCTTCTCCCATCTACCTATTGCTGGCATGCGCCACACGTCGGTCATCTGCTTTCCTCCGTTAAGCTCTTTCATCAGTTCGTAGTTGAACTTGTGCGGCACCTTTTTCATTTTCCTCGCCCATATGATGAACTCTGTGGAGTATTTGAAGTAACGGCACGAGATGTTTACTGGCGGATTGGTCTTTTCCCAAGTGACGACGTTCAGAATTTTATAGCCGAGAACCGTCAGGCTGTTTGCCACTGAGAAGATGTTGTGGTAAGTACCGCTAATCCAGATGGAGCCGTTATCTTTCAGCTTGTCTCGGCAGAGCCGCAGCCATTCCATGTTGAACGCCATCACTTCATCCTGCGACATGCCCTTATCCCACTCACCCTTGTCCACGCTCACGACCTTTCCGCTCTGCAACGATATGCCACCGTTGGAGAGGAAGTAGGGTGGGTCGGCGAATATCATGTCGAACTTGAAATCAAACTCTTTGAGGAGCTTGAAACTGTCACCGTTAGCGAGAAGGAAGTCTTTAGATGGGGAAGTGTAGTAAGGGTGTATCATTATTGAGGTATAGGAAGACCAAGTTTTTGCAATGAAATATAATTAAAATAGTATTGACAACCCACACTAATCACATAGTCCAAAACATCCTTGTATTTGGGTTGTCTAAACCATTCGTCTAAAATGTAAATATATTCCACTTCCATGTTCAGTTGAAACAACAGCTTCTGATACTGTTTCTTCTTGTAATCATAAGTTTGCAGTTTCTCGTCAACACTACCAACTGTGTGTTGCGTCTTTATCTCTAAGATGAACATCGTGTTGTTTACTATAACATATATGGCATTATCAGGAAGAAGCTGCTTTGACAGGTATTGCCTCCAATCAATCCCCCTCGTTTCTAAAAACGTATTGAAAGCGTATTTCTTAAAGATGTGCGCAACGCATTCTCCAAGATTAAGTACACCGCAATCTTTAACTGTGTATTTTTTTTGTTTGGCAATAAATGTTGCCAAATCTGCTTTATCCTCATAAATTAATCCGGTTCTGGTATTAGCACCGTCTTTTCCACCTGCTTTCATGCATTCAGGGTTTTGATGAAGTCATAAATTGTCGTTAGATTATAAACATTTGGGATGATTCCGTATGCCTCCTGCAACTTGTTTTTCGCCGACTTCCATCCCATACCATCTGTAATCCAAACAAATTCAAAGCCCTCAACAGAATTAATCTTTGGTGCTATATCAGAATACGAACGGGCAACCTCGTTTAGCTTAGAGCCTCCATCGCTATAAAAGTTTACCTCTATCAGATACACTTTCGAAGCCGTTTCAACCACGAAATCAAAACGTTTTTCATCATCCCCTAAAACCTCGGTAATCTGTTTCCACTCTCTCGAATATACTTCCTGCCTAAAAGGCACGCCAGCCTCGGCCAGTATCCTGGAGACAGTATTCTCCATAACACGACCACTTCGATTCTTTCGTGCATTGGTGTCAAGTCCTGTCTCTATGCCAAAGACATAGTCAACAAGGTCTTTTACCTTTTGATGTTGGAGAATATCGCCCAATCCTGTTTTTTCCAAGAATATCAACACAGAATCAACTGATGTGAACATACTCTCTAAAGGAACACAGTTGCCTACGGAGTCAATAATTTTCTTCTTATCACGTGTTCGGACTGCTACAAGGATATCCATAACAGAAAAAGCCTTCGGGTCTCTCTTCCATATTGTTTCTACACTTCCGCGCAAGTCCGCCGCTCCTATTAGGCTATTTAGCATACAGAGGCTCAATTTAATGTCCTCAACTTTCTGCGAGATTTTTTCAAAGTCGCAGAAGAAGTCTAACGTTTGGTTTGTCTCTTTAAGTTGAGACATGAATTTATTAAAATCTTTAAGCATATATTTTCAGTTTTTTTGTCATCAGTCTTGAATTGAGCTCGCTAATATTATCAGACAGCCTATCTTTAGTGTTGGGATAGCTGTGAATAAGCAATTCTGATATTTTTCCTCGTTTTGCCCCATTCGCATTCACATTGCGTGATGCCATAACCCTGTCTATATAATAATCGGCATAGAGAACATCGAAGAAATTATCCTCTTCGTTCTTCCCTTTGCAATCAGAATTACTCAACATAAAACAGTGTCCTTCAGACACCACTCTGTCACAGAACTCTTTCAATCGAACTTGCGAATCATCATTGAATGCTTCTTTGGTATAGTCATTAAAGCTGGATGTATCACTCAGCGGTCGATATGGAGGATCGAGATAGAACAACGTTTTACCTTTAGCATAAAGCAAAGTCTTTTCAAAGTCACCCTCCATAATTTCTACCCGTTTCAGTAATTTGCTGTCAGCTCTAAGAGTTTCTTCATCACAAATCTGTGGTTGCATATACTTTCCACAAGGCACGTTGAACAAGCCTTTCTTGTTTACGCGGTACAGCCCGTTGAAACACGTGCGGTTGAGGAAGAAAAACTTTGCAGTATTCTCAACAGGGTCAAGGTTCTTCTCATTGTAGCGTTGGCGCACAGCCATGTACATCTCACGCTTCGCCTCCATATCCTGCAAAGCGTAATATTGTGCTTGGATGTCTTGTAAAGCAGGAATAAGCTCTTCCACGTTGTCACGGACGATTCGATAGCAAGTAATCAAGTCGCTGTTGATGTCGTTGATTACGGCATGCCTGATATTTGGGTGTTGTTGCAGCATATAGAACAACATGGCACCACCACCAACAAAAGGCTCTATGTATGTCGCGTTTTTCCAATTATCAAAGTCAGCCGGAAGTTTTGCTTCCAGTTGTTCGATGAGCTGCCCTTTGCCTCCAACCCATTTGATGAAAGGTTTCGCTTTTGTATTCATATTATAATATCCTTATCCCTTATCATTGGACTTCATATGTATCTTTCACTCTTAAACATACCTGATTCAGTATATTTATTACAGATAACTATCGGTTATTTCCCACAAAGTTAATGTTTTCTTTGGAAACGCAAGCTGTGAAAGCAAATAAAGAGAGTTAAAGAGATTCTTGGGTGTTTAAAGATGGGTGATGCGGCGTTACAAAAAACACGTCTTTGCTGGTGACGTAAAGACAATGCAGGCATGCAGGAATTGTCCCGAAGCCTTTCCTTAAAGTTTGCGGATGTCTTTTATGTCTATGATATATGTTATCCGCCAAACCATATATAATGTTTTTAAATTAGATCCAAACCGTTTGACTGTTCCGAAAGGAACTCCTACCTTTGCTCCGACAGTTGCTGTCGTTTATCATTTTAAAATCCAATAACATGAAATGGATTACCACTTATGAGCCCGCCAACATGCCTCATCGGTTTCCGGACAGGCAAGCAGAAGAATCTGATTATCTCTGTTTCGGTCTGATGTCCACTCATCTGTGGAAATATTCTTCTGAAAAGAAACACCTTCTGCACTCCACAGGCACCAAGACCGAGTGCGTTTCAGATACCGAACTGTTACGTTTGTACTGCAATAAACATTGGAAAATAAAGCCATTCTTCGTTCTGAGGGACGACCATGAAGGCAAAAAGGCACCGCGACGGTGCCTTTTTGCATGATGTGCCAATAAGCGGAGCGTGCTTAAGTCTCAGAGACCCTCTTCTTGTGGAAAACGCGGCGGAACCACAGATAATATCCTGTTACAGGGAGCGCTGAGGCAAGCAGGGCTGCAAGAAAATAGAGTATGCGCGTGAGCCATCCTCCCCAGGTGCCGGTGTGCAAGGAATATATCTGTCCTCTTATCTTCGCTGAGGACGGCAGGTAGGCATAAGGCGTGAACGACGTCAGCCTGCCTGCGGACGGCTCGAACTCATAACGGTCGCCGCCCATGGTGTTGCCGAACCGACGGAGCTGTACCGTTGCTGTATGGTCGGCATTGACTGCGATTTGCCTGTATTCAGGATTACGCGCCGCCAGTTCCTTATATACAGTCTGCCAGACGGCATATGTCTCCGTTCCGTTGTTGCGGTGGTGTCCTCTATGCCGTTCTTCCGAAGGTGAATGTCTGTGACCGCCTTGCTGTCCGCCAGCCCCGAACACAGCATAAAAACCGCTGCGATACCAGTCGAACGACCATGTGAGTCCGGTGAGAGCCATGCAGAGCAGCAGCAGACAGGTGTACGCCCCGACAGCCACATGAAAGCTGTGACAGAAACGGCGGAGCCCGTGTGAGCAATTGACCTTCAGACTGTTGACCAACGCTTTCTTCGAACGCGGCAACCACATTACGATGCCCGAAAGGATGACAAAGACAAAGGCGAGCGCACTCGTCCCCACGACAACCCTTCCCCCAAAAGACGCCTCCGTCGGCAGGACGGCTTCCCAGCAACCATCGGTGAAGCTTGAACATGGTGAGGAAGAATGGGATGCGCCTGTAAGACCCCTTCACCTCACCTGTGTAGGGGTCGACAAACACCGACGCATGATGAGGCTTTGACAAGTTGACCTGATAAGTACGGGCAGGATCGGAGTATATAGTGATGCCTGTCACCCTTACGTCGTCCGGGAGGGAAGACGCCACTTTAGCCGCGATGTCGCCTACCGGCAGCCTGTCCTTTCCCACAGTTTCCACCTGATAGAGTCCGGCATAAGCCCACTGCGTGAACTCCTTTTCGAAGGCGAGCACAGCCCCCGAGAAGCAAACCAGCGTCAGGATGACGCCGAAAGGGAGAGCCAGCCACAGATGGAGTTTCTTTGCGTATTTTCTCATAAGCTATGTGTCCGTTGATGATGAATCAAGCCGGACATGACAGGGCGTTGACATACGGCAGTCCGACCGGCTTGATTTTTTCTGATGAATATGATTTACTTTAAGACATCCCCAACCCGGACTGCGTCCAGTTTACCCACGCCGTCAAGCGAGGTGGCTTCCACCACAAGACCCTTGGTGGCTTTGGCTGATGCCGGAACAATCTTGTAGATGGCGAGATGACTGCTTGCCGTGGTCACACCTATGTAGGCGTTGCCGTTCTCCATGTAAGGGATGCTGCTGAAGCCCGTGATGTCGTCAGGCAGCCCTTCGACATATGTCAGATTGCCGTTGGAAACGTTGAACACAGCAAGCCGGTTGCCCACAGGCTTTGACTCGGTAAGCGGACGGTCGTACATCAGCATGAGGAAATAGTTGCCGCCTATGTACCACGTGCGGAGGAAGGACAGACCGCCGGTCTTCTCCTCTATGTTGAAATAGTAGTTCTTGTCAAACTCTTCCGTCTTCGTGTTGATTCTCACCACCCCAGCCGGCAGAGTTGTCCGCTGTCTCTTGTCTGTCATAGCCTTGGCATAGCTCGGTGAGAACACGTACACATATCCGTCGTCGGCAGCCCACGTCATCTGGTAGTACTGCGACTTGAACCGTCCGGCGGCATAGCTTATCCTGTCGGTCCTGATGTTCTTGTGCCGCGTCAGCGTCTTGTCGGAGAATATTGTCACCCAGCATTCGTCGGGATATTGAGTCCACTGCAGCTCATCCTTCTTGTAGGAGCTGCTTCCCTGTCCTCCGGCTTCCGTCTTTATAAGGTCCTCGTTTCCGGGGAGCACCCACTTGTAGCTACCGTCCGCATTCTTCTGCATGCATCCATACTGGCTCAGTCCCATCGGTACGGCTGCCGCATAAAGCTTTCCGCCCACCTGCTGAAGTCCCGCCAACGTGACAAACTCACCGTTGCCGAGGAAGTTCTCAGCCAGGAACGGCGTCTCGGCTGAAACCTTGTGCGACGTGTAGGTCTGATTATCCACGTCAAGGTAAGATATAAGAAACGACTTGGTAATGTAGCCGTTGGCGTCAGCCAGTTCCTTCGGACCGTTGCCGCTGGAGGTTGTCATGATGTAGCCGTCATAGAATCCGTATGTGGTGAAGCGGTTGACGTTATACTCTTGCGTGCGTTTGGTGATGTTGTGGGCTGCGTCCATCACGAACGACTGGGTCGTTCCGGCGTTGCCCTGATGATAGTTGAGGGCATACAGATATTTGTTTTCAAAGAACAGCCAGTAGGTGGCGCCCTCGTTCACCAGTCCGTTGCCTACAGGAGAGACAGTGCCTTTCTCCAGCGATTCGGCGGACATCAGCAGGTGTGCCTCCGTTCCTGCGGAAGGCTTCACCGTCGCAGCTATCACATAAAAGCCCTTCCGGTTCTTGTCAGGAGTCTTGCCTCCTCCGGTGTTGTCGTCATCCGAGCAGGCAGTAAGTGTCATGCAACCGGCAGTCATGATTGCAATCATGCCGGTAAGAATATGGTTCTTATTCATAATTGTTTGTTATTTTAATGGTTATGATATTCAAAAAAGACTATCCGCCCAGGCTTACCCTGAATTTGGCATAGAAGGCTCGCCCCGCCTTTTGCAGGCTGAAATTGTCGTAAAGTTTCTCATTTGTGAAGTTGCGGCACTCCAAAGAGAAGTTGTAACGTCCCTCTTTCATGCTGTAGCTGAGCGTGAGGTTGTGGGCGAACTGGTTTGGGACATAAAAATCGTTAACGCTTCCGAATATCTCGGGATAATAGGAGAAACGGTGCGTATACTGACTGTCGTAGGTCAGTGTGAGCAGATTGCCTCTGCCTCCCAGCCTGTGCCAGTAGAAGGTCACGTCGTAGTCGGCAAAGCGGTAGGGCACGTTGGAGATGCGCGCCTTGTATCCGAGATTCTCCACCACGCCGCCTGCTGTCCCTATCTGGTATTTCTCGTTGTCGCGCACGTCCATCTGAGTGAAGTTGCCTCCGACGCTCAGCACATTCCTGAACATATATCTCACAGAGAGGTTATACCCCTTGGTCAGCACCTTTCCGTAGTTGGTGTAGGTGGCATTCTCACGTCCTCCGCTGAGGTCCTGCACGTTGCGCTGTATGTAGTCTTTGGTGTCGCGAAAGACAAGGCTCCCTTCCGCGTATAGCGAATGGTCACCCATCTTGCCTGACCAGCTGATGTTGAGATTGAGGTTGTCGCTGTTCTCCGGACGTATGCCGATGTCTCCGCTCTCAAGATCCTCGTCGCCGAACATCTCTTCAATGGTAGGCAGGCGATAAGCTTTCTCATATGACAGCTTCACCTGAAGTTCAGGCAAGATGAAGTAAGACTGTTCGCCCGGCGAGTTGAGCTCGTGCCGCTCGCCCAGCCAGTTGTATTGGTAGCGTGCGGTGTCTACATTGACGGTGGAGTTGCGGTTGTAGTTGGCTGTCAGCACCACGTTCAGTCCCTCAACCAGCAGGTTGCGCTTGCTGTATTCCAGCGAAGGCATAAACGAATGACCGTAACGGTGTTTTTCTCCGAACACTGTCTTCTGGCGCACACCGGTCTGTATGTCCTTATACATATGCGAATAGGTGAGCCCCACCATCAGCCGGTCTGCCCACGGCTTGCCTGTGACACCCGCTTTCGCTACGACCGCCTCATTGTGATAATTGTCGTGGAAGCGGCGCACTCTCACCTTCTCCGCCTCGTTGAAGCTGCCCGTATCGAAATTCTTTACGGGAGCGTCCACCCGGTAGTCGTTGTCAGAATAGTTCTGGAAAGCATTGACCTCATAGGTGAAACCGTTCTTCAAGGCTTGTCCGAAGTGTACGTACGACTTGTGCGTGTTGAACGAGCCGTAGGAATAGGAGGCATCGGCGAACCACCGGCGCGGCTGTTTCTCTGTCACGATGTTGATGACCCCGCCCAGCGCGTCGGTACCGAACCCTACGGGGACGACACCTTTGTACACCTCAATGCGCTTGGCGAAGCTCACAGGGATGTTGTTAAGTCCGAACGAACTCCCCACACCTTCCTGCGGAACTCCGTCGATGAACACCTTTACATGCTTGCCGCTGAAACCGTCGACCATCAGCTGCATGTCCGAGCCCACGCCTCCGCTCTCGCGCAGTTTCACTCCTGGCGCGGTGGCGAGCGCGTCGCTCAGGTTCTTTGTGGTGTTCTGCATGCCTCGCGTATCAATGGCAATGGCGTTGTAGGCAGAACGCTTCACTCTGCCGACACCTGTCGCCGTGACCGTCACGGCATTAAGTTCTATAACGTCGGGGGAGAGTTTGAAATCGAGCCCCTGCAGTCCGTTGCCGCCTACCTTTATCTTCCGGTGCGCGTCTTTATAGCCCAATGCAGATACAGAGATTGTATATTCACCCTCCGGTGCCGATATGGTGTAGTGTCCGTCACCGTCTGTCCTGGCACCGAATGGAGTGCCCTCAAGGTGTATGGTGGCAAGGTCTATCGTTCCGTTATCTGAAGAGACGACCCGTCCGCTGATGATGACCCGCCCCTGACGGTCGCCTCTGTGTTGTGCATAAACAGACGTAATGCCTGTGAAGCAAACAAGACAGGAGACCAGTGAGAGATATGATTTCATACTGATATGTTGTGTATTTTTCGTGGTGCAAAGGTACAAACAGACACAATATACATACAATCGCAAAATATAGCTAAAATTAATATTGTGGGGCACAGATAATGCCTGACAGCAGATACCTACTAATTGTTATTCCAACCCAAAGCGGTCGTTAGAATGCCGATTGTACATTTAATGTTTATTGTCAGCTCTTCATCCTTCTTCCGCAATGCCGCCGTCATCTCGTATTCTGCTTTTTACCGGTGTAGCCAGCCACATCTCCGATAAGCCCGGATACAATCAGGCTGACAGCAGCACATGATAAGAATGGAAGTATGATGACCTATTCGGGGCAGAAGAAAACATAAGACATACATAATCCATGGTGCCGGAGGGAGGAGACGTTTGCTTTCGGATACGAGAAAAACGCTCCTTCATCCCGGACAGGAGTACAATGACCTGTTCGTGATAAGAAGTCTGCAACGGTGCGCGGTGCCGCAGAACCGCATTATGACGAAATACCGGAAGTAAAAAATTTTTACACCGCTTTTCCGCAAAACAGAAACGCGACGCGCGTGCAGGCTGTCCCCTTCTTCCGTTTCAGTCATCCGCCACACCGTCTTATCCTGCATTCTATGCCACAACCTACATCGCAATATAACCCCTCCAGTTCTTTTACCTTGCTTTCTCATAATGTCCGTTATCCTTCTTCGGCATTAACTTATCGCGGAAAAGCTCTTTCAGCATGCCCGAACGTACTTTTCCGTGCTCCCATACGGGCTTTCCCGCACCATGGAAAAGCCTTTTCCGCACACCGGAGAAAGCCCATCGAGACCGCCATAAACGCATCACTCTGATACTCAACACATTGCGCAAACGTCCCAAAATTCGTCCATACGGAGGCGGAGGGTATTCTGTCCGGCTGTAGGCTATTCTCAGCGAGTTGACGCTCTACGCAAGTTCGTCTCCGCTCCACCATATGGCGCGGTCAAACAACAGCCGCATGTCAAAGTATGAAGAGGGTGTGTGGCGGGCTAAACTACCGATGAGACATTGGAATGAAGACCTGAACGGCAGCACAGGATGATGGCAAATATATATACAACATATGAGTAATCATATAATAACAGGTTGATTTTGAACAGCTGCTTAATATTACTCCTTACCGCGAACAGATCATCATAGTTCCATTCTTATACCGTGCTGCTGTCTGCCGGATTGTATCCGTGCTTATCGGAGATGTGTATGGCTGCGTCTGAAAAGAAGCGGAAGGCAAGATGACGGCGGAAGTGAGGGAGAAGGATGAGGAGCCGGCAATAAGCCTTAAACGCACAACCGGCGTTCTGATGCGGTTAGGGTTTATCGCAGACAGAAATGTAAAAAAAATAAAAAAACGTAAACATTGATATGATTTATGATACATCTTATTATCAGAAATAACTATCTTTGCACAAGATGACGCTGCGCTCGGGAAATTGAAAACGAGTTTTCTTTACGCCCGATTGCACCATCTTTTAATAAGACGGGCTGCGCTCGGGAAATCGAAAACAGGTTTTCTTTACGCCCGATTGCACCATCTTTCAATAAGACGGGCTGCGCTCGGGAAATTGAAAACAAGTTTTCTTTCCGCTCGCTTGCACCATCTTTGCTACATATTGAGGAGTGTTCTGTGCGGACAGCAATGCGTGTCCGGAGTGCGGAGGTGAACCTGCCGTTTCTTCAGAACAAAATTGTAAAAGGGTCAGAAACGGCACTTTTTTATATTGGAAAGCTTCCGTGCACGTACACGGAAATATGTATCAAGCTAATGGTGATGCCCGCAAAACCTAAACCGGAGCACTCACAGCAGGGTGTTATACGACATAAACGACATAACAACAGTAATAATAATAAAAACCTGATAAGGTAATGACTACACGAAGAGACTTTCTCAAACAGATGGGAGTGGCTGCGGCAGGCTTGGGACTGGCGCCACTCGGTTCGCTGGCTGCAGGGCCGGCAGGTGCAAACAAGACTAAGAACACCGGCGGCGACAAGGTGAAGATAGCCTTTATCGGCATCGGAAACCGCGGTGAGCAGAACGTGGCAGAGTTCGAGCGCACGGGTATGATAGAGGTGACGGCACTGTGCGATGTGGACCTTAAAGGCAAACAGACACAGAAGGTGCAGAGCAAGTATCCGAAGGCGAAACTGTTCACCGACTTCCGCGAGATGTTCGAGAAGTACAGCCAGAACTTCGACGCCGTGGTGGCTTCTACTCCGGACCACAGTCATTTCCCCATCGCAATGATGGCGCTTGAGTATGGCAAGCACATTTATCTTGAGAAACCGATGACACGAACGTTCATCGAGGCGGAGCTGCTCATGCAGAAAGCGCGCTCGTGCCCGAAGGTTGTGACACAGGTGGGCAACCAGGGTCACTCCGAAGCAAACTACTTCCAGTTCAAGGCATGGAAGGAGGCAGGCATCATCAAGGATGTTACGGCAATCACAGCCCATATGAACAACCCGCGCCGCTGGCACAGCTACGACTCCAAGATGTACCGTCTGCCGTCAGGAGACGCCCTGCCCGACGGCATGAACTGGGACGTGTGGCTCGGCGTGTGTCCGTGGCGTGACTTCTCAGCAAAGTTCCATCAGGGCGACTGGCGCAGCTGGTATGAGTTCGGCATGGGCGCGCTGGGCGACTGGGGAGCGCACATCCTCGACACGGCGCACGAGTTTCTCGACCTCGGACTGCCTTATGAGGTGTCGCTCACATACGAGAAAGGCCACAACGACTTCTTCTATCCATATTCCTCAACCATACTTTTCCGCTTCGGAGCAAGAGGCAACATGCCGCCGTGCGATGTGACATGGTATGACGGAATAGACAATCTGCCGAAACTGCCCGAAGGCTACGGAAAATCGGAATACAACCCCGACATTCCCGCAAGCAACCAGGGCGACACTCCGGTGGCAAATCTCAACCCTGGCAAGATAATATACAGCCGCGACCTCATATTCAAGGGCAGCAGCCACGGAAGCACTCTGTCCATCATAGGCGATAAGGCTGAGGAGATGAAGAGCAAACTGCCCGAGGTGCCGAAGAGCCCGTCCAACCACTACGTGAACTTCCTCCGCGCCTGTCAGGGAACTGAGAAGACCCGCTCGCCGTTCGAGATAAACGGAGTGCTCAGCCAGGTGTTCTGCCTCGGCGTGATAGCACAGAGACTGAACGCGCAGCTCTTCTTCGACCCGCGCACAAAACAGTTCACCAACAACACCTTCGCCAACGCGCTGCTCTCGGGCATGCCGCCGCGCAAGGGATGGGAATTCCTGTACAAGGTGTAAGGCACGACGCACACACACCATTGTGCTGACGCATCCGTGTGTGCGATACACAATATAACATAAAACAACTCCGACGGCATTACGGAGGAGAACAGATTATAAACCTACAACGAAAATGAAAAAACAGATAATGACAGCCTTCGCCGCACTGCTCTTGCTGCCGGCGACGGCACAGGAATGGAAGCCGCTGTTCAACGGAAAGAGTCTCAGCGGATGGACACAGAAGAACGGAAAGGCGCAATATAAGGTGGAGGACGGCGCGATAGTGGGATATACTAAGATGAACACGCCCAACTCCTTCCTGTGCACGAAGAAACAGTACGGCGACTTCATCCTTGAGTTCCAGTTCAGAATAACCGACGGGCTCAACTCAGGAGTGCAGCTGCGCAGCGAAAGCGTCAAGTCGTATAAGGACGGACGCGTGCACGGCTATCAGTTCGAGATAGACCCGTCCCAGAGAGCATGGACGGGCGGCATCTACGACGAGGCGCGCCGAGGATGGCTCTATCCGCTCACAAAGAATCCGAAAGCCAGAAAGGCATTCAAGAACGGACAGTGGAACAAGGCACGCATAGAGGCTTACGGCAACAGCATACGCACATGGGTGAACGACATTCCGTGCGCCAACCTGTGGGACGACAAGACTCTGAGCGGCATCATAGCACTGCAGGTGCACGCCATAGACAACAAGGCGGACGAGGGCAAGACCGTGGCATGGCGCGACATACGCATATGCACTGAGGACGTGGAGAAATATCTCACACCAGAAGACCGCACCCCGCAGGCTAACTGCATAGACAACACCCTGTCGCCGCAGGAGGTGAAGGCTGGCTGGAAGCTGCTGTGGGACGGCAAGACAACCAACGGATGGCGCGGAGCCAAACTCGACGCATTCCCCGACAAAGGATGGAAGATAGAGGACGGAGTGCTCAAGGTGCTGGCTGCCGACGGTGGAGAGTCGTCAAACGGAGGTGACATCGTCACCACCGACACGTATGACAGCTTCATACTTACCGTGGACTTCAAGATAACAGAGGGCGCAAACAGCGGCATAAAATACTTCGTGGACCCGGAAGCCAACAAAGGCGAGGGCTCTGCCATAGGCTGCGAGTTCCAGATTCTCGACGACCTGCGCCACCCGGACGCCAAGCTCGGAGTGAAGGGCAACCGCAAGCTCGGCTCGCTCTACGACCTCATACCCGCTCCGGAGAAGAAGCCTTTCGACATCAACAGCTTCAACACAGCCATGGTGATTGTAAGGGGCAAGCACGTGGAGCACTGGCTCAACGGAGTGAAACTGCTGGAGTACGAACGCGACAACCAGATGTGGAACGCACTCGTGGCATACAGCAAGTACAAGAACTGGAAGAACTTCGGCAACCACAAGCGCGGCAACATCCTGCTTCAGGACCACGGCAACGAGGTGTGGTTCAAGAACGTGAAGATAAAGCCTCTGAAGATGAAGAGGATAGACAGGCGTCCCCGTCGCTGAAAAACAGCCAAGGTCTGTCCTCCACACAAAACAACACCGACAGACCTTTATATATAACGGCAGTCGACAACAGCCGAACGTCATAACATATACAGACATGATTATCCCCCGGTGGCAGCGAAACAAGATACTGGCACCGGGGATTTTTATATAAAAAAAAGAATTATCCGGCTAAAGATATAAATGCCATAAACACATGAAAAACAGATAATATATGTACCGAATCCTTTATTATCAGGAACAGGTAGATATATAATATAAAAAACACAAGACATTATTTATATCATTCCATACATTTATTACATATCACCATATACTTTATTTATACTTTTGCATGAGTACCGAACTCAATAATTGAAGACCCTTAATAAAGAACAAACAATCCGCAAGAATCATAATATGTCACAGAAGATTCATAAAAAAACAACATGGAGGTTGATGTGCCTTGCTCTCATACTGACAGCAGCAGCAACAATTATGTGCCTGTCATCATGCGACAGGGAACAGAAATTCAAAATAGGAGTTTCTCTTTTTCATAAATATTCATGGCGTGAGAAGCTTTGTGATGAGATGAGATACACTTCATTCAAATATAGCAATGTGGTTCTTGACATAGCATCTGCAGAGAACGATGGCGCGCGGCAAGCCCGACAAATCAAGAAAATGATAGACAACGGTATAAATCTAATCATCGTATCACCAATACCAGACCCTCGTGTAACTGCCATTTTGGACAAAGCCTACGACAGTGGCATCCCAATAATAGCCGTTGACAACAGACAGGTTATAAAGCGATACACCGCATATATAGGAGCGGACAATAACAAAATAGGGGAACAAGTCGCCGATTATGTCAGTGAAATACTAAACAACAAGGGCAACATCGTTGAAATAATGGGAAAGAAAGGCGACATCCCGACAATAGAACGCAGCAGCAGCTTCCTCAGAGTATTGAAGAAACATCCGGACATGCATATAGTTGGCAGTGAATATTGCAACTGGAGATACCAGGAGGCAATTCCGTGTCTTGAGAGATTATTCAACGAAAACAAGAAAGTGGACCTTGTATTCTTTCATTCGGACGGTATGGTGCCAGACATTAGCGTTATATCCAAACTACGCGAAAAGAACCCGCAACTGAAGTTGGTCAGCATAGATGCCCTTTCAAAGGAACCATTCGGACTGCAAAAAATAAAGGACGGTATACTCACGGCTTCGTTTGTATATCCGACACGTGGCGATATGGTGCTCGACCTCGCCATAAACATACTTAAAGGAAAGCAATACGCGAGAGAGACAATACTTCCCACCGGAGTTGTTGACAGCAGCAACCTGCAAACGATACTGCAACAATATATAGAGATAAACAGTCTGGATTCACAGATAAGCCAGATGCAGGAAGACATGAAAATAATGTACAACTCCAGAAAACAACAGAGAATGGCTGTATGGATGTTATGCATAATAATAATAACTATTTTTTCGGCTCTGATAATATCATATATACAACTGAAAAAGATAAGAAGGCTCAAAGCTTCTCTGCATATACAACTTGACAAACAGAAAGAGCAGACCCTTATGCTGAAGGAAAACAATATCGCTCTGAAAAACAAAAACCAGAGAATAGCAAGAGAGGCTGAGATAAAGATGAACTTCTTCACAAACATAAGCCATGAAATAAGAACTCCATTAACCCTTGTAATGGGACCGGTGGAGGAACTCATGAACGTAAGCACGCTTTCTGACAGACAGAAAAAGAATCTTCTTACTCTCGCAAGCCATAATCTGTCGTTACTACACGAGCTTGTCAACGAAGTATTGGATCTCCAGAAACTACAAAACAGAATGATGAAACTGAAACTTGTCCATTTTGATTTGGCTAAAGCCATAAATGATTGGGCAGAAAACTTCAGGCATATGGAGATAGAGCGGCAAGTAACACTATCCATACCTTCATCGGTGCATCCTATATGGATTGAGGCTGACAGAATAAAAATGACAAGCATATTTGTGAACCTTGTAGGAAACGCATTCAAATTCACAAAGCCTGGAGGAATCATAAGAGTTACCGTAAATGTGGACAAATCGAATCCGTCTGAGTTGAAGTTCTGTGTGAGTGACAATGGCAGAGGTATAAAAAAGATAGATTTGCCACACATCTTCGACACATTTTATCAATCAAGCGACACTCGCGGAGGAACCGGGATAGGTCTGTCTGTAACAAAATCATTCGTAGAAATGCATCACGGAACGATAACCGTGCAAAGCACGGAAGGAGCAGGGACTACATTTGAGATAACAATGCCATTTAGACAGACTAAAATAGAAACCTGTATGACAGCAGAACCGGAAGAGATTGATACAGAAACAAGAAATGAAGATAAGGACACTCGACCGAAAATCTTAATAATAGATGACAACACGGAGATGAGAAATTATATAAGACTCATACTTGGCGACAAATATGTGACCGTAGAAGCTTGCAATGGACTGGAAGGTTACGAGAAAGCACAATCTACTGTACCGGATGTGATAATCTGTGATGTGATGATGCCGGTCATGGACGGACAGGAATTTTGCAGCAAATTGAAATCTACCATATCAGTAAGCCATATTCCGGTCATATTGCTCACAGCAAGAAGTCTTGACGAACATAAGACAGAAGGATATGAGAGCGGTGCGGATTCATATATAACCAAACCGTTTCAGGCAAGACTGTTGCTCTCACGTATCGAGAATCTGCTCGAAAACCGCATACTTCTAAGAAACATATTCGGAAATGATATGGACAACAGATACATCCATAACGACAAGCCGAAAGAAATGGAGTTCTTGAGAAGATTCCGCGACTATATAAAGGAAAATATGTCGGATCAGACTCTGTCTGTAGAACTAATGGCACAACACATGTGCATAAGTAGGGCACAACTGTATTCAAAAATAAAGTCGTTTACAGGAATGTCACCGATAGAACAACTTAAAGCCGCACGACTGATAAAAGCAAAAGAATTGCTGATAACCACAGACATACAAGTGTCCAATATTGGATATGATGTGGGATTCACGTCTCCATCATATTTCACAAAATGCTTCCGTGAGAAATACGGAATGACACCCAACGAATACAGGGCGAAACAAACAAGACAAAACGTCACAACACAAAATGAACAATAAGCAATAAAATATGAATTTACCAAGAACCTTGATGTTATTTATACTGACGGCAGTAATCATGTCCCATGCCGGTGCTTCAGAATACACAGTGGCATCACCCGACGGAGAATTATATGTAACAATATCAGATGATGGAGGAATACTTACTTATAAAGTAATCTACAGCAACAATATAATGCTTTTGCCATCAAGACTCGGACTGAGTACAGATTTTGCAGACATGACGTCAGGGATAAGCATAACAGGAGTAAAAAGAAAATCCATAAACACATCATATACAGTTACGAGAGCAAAACGGTTGAAAACGGACTATCATGCGAATTGCATCGATTTATCATGCAAGGGAAATGACGATTATACCTTCACGTTAACATTTCGCGTCTCAGACAATGACATCTCATTCAGATATTACATTCCGGAGCAGCACGACGGCACAAGAACAGCAAGAATAATGGACGAACATACATTCTTCATGCTGCCACAACATACAAGGACGTTCCTAACGCCTCAGGCTCCTCCCAACACAGGATGGGAAGCGACAAAACCTTCTTATGAAGAAGATTATCAGACAGACATGCCGATGGATGAACCATCAAGATATAATGTCGGATATACTTTCCCATGCCTTTTCAGAACAGAAGATAAAGGATGGATACTCATTAGCGAAACAGGCACAACAGGTGATTACTGCGGATGCAGGCTTAGCGACTACGATTATACCAATGGATATAAGGTGGAGTTTCCACAAAAAGGAGAAAACAATGGAAGCGGAAGCGTACAACCCGCTTTCGGACTGCCAGGAAACACTCCATGGCGTACAATAACTATTGGAAACTCACTAAAACCAATAGTTGAGACAATGGCTCCATATAATAACGTAGAACAACTTTATAAAGCCAAAAAAGAATATAAGACCGGACACTATTCATGGAGCTGGCTGATTTGGCAGGACGCTTCATGCAATTATCCAGACCAGATAAAGTTTATAGACCTCGCATCTGAACTCGGAATGGAATACACACTCATAGATGCGAACTGGGATGAGGGAATAGGACGTGAAAATATAGCCAGACTCTCGGAATATGCGCAGTCTAAGGATGTCGGGCTGTTTTTATGGTACAATTCTAACGGGACTGCAAACAATCCTCCGCAAACGCCACGAAACATAATGAACAATACCGTAAGGCGGAAAAAAGAAATGGAATGGCTTGAGAGAATAGGAGTGAAAGGAATAAAAGTGGATTTCTTAGGAGGAGACAAGCAAGAAACAATGAAATTGTATGAGGATATACTGTCCGATGCAAACGATTACGGACTTATGGTGATATTCCATGGTTGTACGATACCAAGAGGATGGGAACGTATGTATCCTAATTATATGGGAAGCGAAGCTTGCCTTGCATCCGAAAACGTATATTTTCAAGAAAAGCATTCCGTCAGCGAAGCATTCGAGATGACATTACATCCTTTCTGCAGAAACGCAATAGGAAGTTTCGACTGGGGTGGGGTGATACTCAACAAATACATGAGCCATGACAATAACAGCCGTCATCAGAGATACACATCAGATACTTTTGAGATAGCCACTGCTATAACCAATCAGTCCGGAATAAACTGTATAGCCGTAACTCCAAACATAATGGGAAATATACCTCAGTTTGAAAAAGAAATTATAAGAAAACTGCCAACCTCATGGGACGAGACACTGTTTATAGACGGATTTCCAGGGAAATATGCCGTCATCGCACGCAGAAATGCAGACAAATGGTATATAGCAGGCATCAACGGAACAGAAAAGCCCATGAGATTAGACCTATACCTGCCTATGTTTTCAGGTAAACGCGCCAGTTGTATGATTGACAAAAAACTGAAAAAGGGACAAATAATACCCGACGCCGAAATTAAAAATATAACGATACCCAATGACGGAAAAATAAGAATGACTCTTCAGGGACGTGGAGGATTCATCATGATGCAATAAAACCAATTACACGGAAGAAACATATCCGATTACAGTTATTCTTCCTATGTGCATCAACAATATGCGATAAATATGATATTCAACATAAAACATATATAATGCAATGAAAAAGACCACAGCACTAATTATCTTAATGACAGTAGTAATCAACGTCGTAGCCAACGACTATAAGAAGTATAATAATGAATTATGGAGGGGAAATAATTTCTGTGCAAGTAATGGCTCATTCTGTACTTACGCAGTTCCAGAAGAATATCCTTTCATTGAAGGCACACCGGTGTTCAATGTCTCTATAAATGACAAAGCATATGTAGGGCTGTACAATGATTTCAACTATTGGAACGGAAATGTTTGCTTCGGATATTTTGATTTTAAAGAAGGGACCCATCCGACTATAACAATAACAACTGATACAGACATAAATGATTTTGAACTTTTACCTCACAACGCAGATATAAGTCATGTTGAAAAAGACAGACGTCATGTTTCCTTCAACATCAACAAGCCCAACCAGAATATCACTCTCGTAATAAATGGGAACTATAAAGGAAACGTGTTACATCTGTTCTGTAACAGAATGGAAAAACAGCCGGTGCCGTCTGACAAATATAATAAGGTAACACATTACGATAAACAATCGCAAACATACTTCTTCGGACACGGTTACTGGAATCTGAAAAAAATACCAGGATGCAACGGAAGCATATCCATAAAGGGTAAACAGAAAATATACGTAGCACCCGGTGCTGTCATAAATGGACAACTAAGAATTACCGAATCTAACAAAGGTGTTGAATGCGCGAGAATCTTCGGACACGGAATGGTCATGAATGACAAAGAAACCGGACTTAATAGCCTGAGTGTTGAATACTCAGAAGGAGGGCATGTTGAGGGAATCCTTGTACACACTCACAGAAAACATTGCTGGCAAACCGTATTCTCTAATTGCTCGAACATAAAAGTGAATGATATGAAGATTGTATGCACACGATACGCATCAACCGACGGTATTGACATTATAGCAAGCAATAACTGCAGTTTTGACAATGTTTTCGTAAGAAGCTCTGACGACTGTGTGGCGATAAAAGGATTGGGAAACTTGCCTCCGGTGAAAAGCAAGCCTCAGTCTGGTCTTGAATTTAAGCGTATGCAACTCTGGAACGACTGCAACAACGCATTCGGGATAGGTGCAGAGACACGGGCTGCATATTTCAGCGACATAAGTCTGACAGACAGCGAGATTCTCTTTTCATATGATGACCCGGAATTTCACGAACACCTGGACGAAAGATCCGCTATGAACATCTGTTCACTTCATGGCACTTTCTTCCATAACATAAAATTCGAAAACATATACGTAAACCGTTGCGAACGTCTGATTGCAATGGGATTCAAAAGTAGTTTCTGGTTCGGTGCACTACAAGGAGACCAGAGCACAGACGGTGAGATAAGCGGAATAACTTTCCGTAACATATACAGTCCATACGACTCTGGCTCAGGCATTGCCAATAAAATATGGCTATACGGATGGTACAGTCCGGGAACTCCGACAAAATATATCCATGACATAAATTTTGACAATGTTGTGATATGTGGTAAAAAAATAAACAGCGATAAAGACCCTAATATAATAACGACAAACAAGGCTGTTGACAAACGTCTGGTATATAATATGACATTCAACTGACAAGAAAAAACATACACCAAATATTCATTTATCATGTAAACAAAGAGAATGATGCTACACGAAACGACAGGATGAAAACAATGAAATGAAGAGATAATAACCGTGTATTGTCATGCGATTCTGAAATATATTGCGGAGTCAGTATGAAACAATACAAAAATTACAGCATACAAGCTATTTCTTACATTCAAAGGATTCTTCTATTAATAAATTTGCATTTATAAAAGCACACACATATTTTATGAAAAAGACATTATTATTCTTAGTTGTCGAGATTATCATATCAGTATCGTCCATAGCGCAAGACTTCAAAAGTTTCAACAACACTCTATGGAAAGGCACGGACTATCAGGCGACAGACAGTTCTCTGATAACATACTCCGTACCTGAAGAATATCCTTACACACAACTTAAACCTACCTTCAATGTGTCTGTTGATGACGTGTCTTACATAGGACTGTACAATGACAAGAACTTCTGGAACGGAAATGTGCAATTCGGATATATAGACTTTACGGAAAACAGGAAACCGTACGTCACCATTGCTTCGGAAAAGAAGATAAACAGTTTTGAAATACTGCCGCATGACGCTGACATAAGTGACATTGAGCAGACTTCAAGATACGTCAGGTTCAAGATTAACAAACCTCAACAGAACATAACAATTGTATTCAACGGAAGCTATAAAGGCGACATCCTGCATCTGTTCTGCAACAAAGTCGAGCCGAAACCGCAACTGACACGATTCTACAACAATAGGACTCACTATGACAGCCGCCTTGGAATATATTATTTCGGTCCTGGATATTGGGATTTGAACAACATCTCTACATTCGGCGGAAAACTGACTGTAAGCGGCAACAGAAAAGTATGGATTGAGGGAGGAGCCGTTGTTCTTGGACAAATAAATTTAAGCGGTTCTGTTACAGGAGATGACTGTGCGAAAATATACGGACACGGAATAATAATGACTTCAGCAGAAACCGGAGGTAACAGCCTGAACATGTCGTGGACTGATGCTGGAAAAGTCGACGGTATCATTGTGTTCACCCACGGACATAGTGCCTGGCAAACAACTTTCACCGAATGCAAGAACATCAATGTAAGCAATATTAAAATAATCGGCACAAAATACGCCTCTACCGATGGGATGGATCTTACACGTTGTATAAACTGCACGTTCGATAACATATTCGTGCGCTCATGCGATGATGCGGTTGCCATAAAGGGACTTTACGACGAGAACATACCAATATCAGAATGTCCTCCAAACACCGGACTCACATTCAACAGAATGCAACTCTGGAACGACGGCAACAACGCATTCGGCATTGGTGCCGAAACACGTGCCTCGGAGTTCAGCAACATTAAGCTCACCAACAGCGAGATTCTGTTTTCATATGATGATCCTTATTATCATGAAAGACTGGACGAACGGTCTGCCATGAATATATGTGCGCTTCATGGCACTTACTTCCATGATATCACATTCGAAAACATATACGTGAACCGTTGTGAGCGGCTCATCGGTATGGGATTCAAAGAAAGTTTCTGGTTCGGCTCTATACAGGGTGATCAAAGTACTGACGGCGGAATAAGAAACGTAACATTCAAAAACATATCATGCCCGAACACATCACAGTCGGCAATAGCGAACAGTATACGACTTTATGGATGGGAAAAAGTAGGGACTCCGTCCAAGACCATAAGTGACATAACCTTTGACCATGTATCAATCGAGGGACAATACGTAAGTTCCATATCAGACAGACACTTTGACATCAGCAGTCATGACATGGAAAAAGGACTTGTCAAGGGACTCATGTTCGCACCTATACAAACATCAATAAAAAACACATCATTCAAAGATTCTGACATTCAGAACGGCATATATAACATAAACGGAACTAAAACACAAAAGGCGGCAAAAGGCATCTATATAAAAAATGGAAGGAAATACATAAACAGATAAGCCTGCCTACAAGAATATTTGTGAAAACAAACATGTTAAGACAAAACTTATATTGTTCAAGCTGTTTGTTACACCCTCTCTATTGATGTTTAAATAAATTTGCGACATAAGTAAAACACCGACAATCCGAAGACATAAGACATCATTAATCAAGACAAGAAACAAAAACTAATCCTATTCATATAAAAATTTACTCAACTAATAAATGATAATTTTATGAAAAAGAAAAAAATGATCTACATTATTACTGCAATACTTACTATGTGTGCAAGTAATTTGTATGCCTTTGAAGGCGGAAACGGTTCAGCCGACTCCCCTTATCTCGTAGCTACAGCCCAAGATCTCCAGAACATCAAAGACGAGCCAACGGCATGTTACAGACTGGTAGAAAACATTGACCTTACTGACTTTGCATGGAGTACGTTTGATTTTTCAGGAACACTTGACGGGGACGGTCACGAAATATCGTATCTCACCATACCTGCAGGCGGTAACGGGGTTGGACTTTTCGGAAACTTTGACAGACCTGGTGTGATAAGAAATCTCACCTTACGTAACTTCGACATAGTGTGCGGCAACTGGGCTGGATGTCTTGTATCAACTTCAGGCAACTGGGAAGATAAAAAAAGTGGAGGTACAATAGAAAATTGCCGTGCCATAGACTGCAACATCAGCGGAGGTGAATGTATAGGCATATTCGCAGGAACCACCGGAGGGCTTACTGTAAGAAACTGCGCCGCATTCAACTGCAATGTCACAGGCACTGCCAACGTAGGAGGAATAATAGGTGACAGTGAGAAGAATGCCGGCTGGGAATATGGCGTATACGACTGCGTGTTCCTCGGTTCCATCAAGGCTTCCGGAGAAAATACCGGAGGTATATGCGGATTCATCAACACCACGACAGGTTTGAAAATAGAAAACTGCGTGACATATGGAGACATAACATCCACCGGACGAATAAGCGGAGGCATCTGTGGTGGCACCAACTGGAACACCGACAAATGCACTATAAACAACTGCTCTTCGTATATGAACATAACAAGCGACATGGTCGGAGGCATCATCGGCAAATCATTCGGACTTAAGATGAACAACTGTTATGCTACAGGCGTTCTCAAAGCAAAGAAACCTGCCAATCCCGCAGACGACGTATGGAGCGGAGGTCTCGTTGCGAGAAGCCTGAACAGTTCTGACTTAAACGACTGTTATTTCTCCGGAACAATAACAGCTGATGACGGAGCATATGCAGGAGGACTTTTCGGACAGAAAAACGCTGCGACAATGTCAAAATTATATTACAATACGGAAGGAGCGGCAACACCATTCGCTGATGGGGCTGATCCAAGTTCTTTCGACATATACGGACTCACGGCAACGCAGATGAAAGAAATTTCTAATTTCTCTTTTTCTGATATGAGTAAATGGACAGGCACAGACGGTGATATGACTCCATATCTGGCAACACAGGCGGCACCGGTGAAAATTAACACATGCGATATGAGCGGAATAGACGGAACGTGCGGTACAGATGTTGAGGAAATCACAATAATTGACGAAAGCTACTACTTCACCCTTGATGTACCTATTACAATAAATAACGGAACGTTTAAGGCAGAATTCCCTAACGACGAAGTGTTGGACGGAGAACGACTGGTTGTAATTGCAAAAGGTAAAGACACGATGTGGTCACCGGCTGTAAAGGCTGTTGTAGAAAAAGTGACAACTGGAATAACAAAAATAGAACAAGAAAAAGATAAAAAACAAAGCAACGCTATATACAACATGCAAGGAGTAAGAATCACTCGACCAGCGAAAGGACTCTACATCACAAACGGCAAAAAATATATCGCAAGATAATAAATGAACAACTGTATTGTGTTATGAACTGAACTGTTATCACAAATAAGTCGTTATACTTCATTCGCTTTTTGTAATGCTGTCATACATATTGGTTTCTAATATGTAAACACAGTTGAGAAGAAAGAGGTATGAAGGTCAGACAGCCATATGTAAGTGTATAAAGGTCTAACGGCTTATTTGTGATTATACTAAACTCTAAATAAAGGCAGTTTCCCAAAATAACATAAACTGCCTCACTAACCTCTTATAATAAAAAAATCAAACCGATACACATGGAAAGAAAAAAGACTTTTCCGGCATTTTTCAAATACATTACCTTAGTTTTAGTATGTGTCGCCACTACATATTCCATGGCTGCAACAAAAGCATACGACAATGCATTTTCACCTTCATGCACGCTACAGTCTGATGACGGCAGGATACTGAAAGGTCATGTGACTGACGAAATGGGACAGCCCATGATAGGTGTTGTTGTGAACACTGAGAATAACATGTTAAAAACCCTTACAGACATAGAAGGTAATTTTGAAATAAAGGTTTATGACAATACCGTGCTCATTCTGACATTTATAGGATATAAAACAGAAAAAATATCCGTAAGCAACAAACAGGAGATAAATGTCAGCATGCAGCCGGTAAGTGCCACGATAGACAATGTCGTTGTAATAGGATATGGCACGGCAAAGAAAGAATCGCTTACATCGGCAATATCAACATTAGACTCAAAAGACATAGCACGTTCATCGGCTGTCAACACTTCAGGTGCCATTGCAGGGAAGATTGCCGGTGTGAACTCACGTCAGTCACAGGGAAGACCGGGAGATGTCACAGACATAGTGATAAGAAACATGGGAGCTCCTTTATACGTGGTTGACGGAATGCAAGTAGACGCAGGACAATTCAACAATATTGATTTTAACGATATAGAAAGCATATCCGTACTGAAAGACGCTTCAGCGGCAATATATGGAGTAAGGGCTGGCAACGGTGTTATAGTAGTGACTACGAAATCCGGACGGAGAAAAACGAGCAGCACCATAAACGTAAACGGATACACCGGCATTCAGTCAATGTTCAGATACCCTGACGGAGCGGACGCCGCTACATGGGTAAGGGCGAAAGCCCAGTCTGCTACAATTCTTAAACAGACAAATCCGTATACTCCGGAAGATCTGCAGAAATATTATGATGGAACGGAAAAAGGTTACAGGAACTTCAACTGGAAGAAGTTCATCTTCGATACAGCTCCGCAGAATTACATTGAAATAAACTCTACAGGAGGTTCAGAGCGTATGAGTTACTATGCTGCCATGAGTCATGTGAAGCAGGAGTCCATCGTAAGAAACTATGGACATTTCGAACGCACTAACCTACAACTCAATGTCAATGCCGATATAGCAAAGAACCTTACTTTCGGCATGAAAATAAACGGACGTGTTGAGAATACCCATCATGTGGCGTTCAATTCTTATCTTTCGGGAAACGATGCATATTGGACCGCATTCTACGCATCTCTCAACAACGAGCCAATAATGAGACCTTACGCCAACGACAATCCTAAATATCCTGCCGTATGCCGCGGAATATACACAAACTTCGCTAATCTTACATATGAAAGGGCTGGCACAGATAAAGACAGTTGGAGAATTTTTCAAGGAAGCCTCAATCTGGAATGGGAACCTTTAAAAGACCTCAAACTCAAAGGCATAATCAACTACATGGTCGGAGCACGGCGACACAACATGAGAGCCAAAGGCTATTCGCTGTACGGATATGATGAAGCCACTGATACATACTATGAGGCCATACGCTCAAACTCTGGACTCATACAAAGAGACTACATGAATGAAGAACTGATAAACGGACAGTTGAGTGCCAACTACAACACTACAATAGCCGTAAAACACAAGATAAGCGCATTCATAGGAGCGGAGAATTATCTCAATTCTTATCCAAATCTCACAATACAGAGCAAACCGGAAACTGATGCTGTAAAACTTCTGGACAAGAACGATGTCACACTGATGAACGATGTGGGCGACGAAAAAAGTGCACGTGTAGGATTCATGGGACGTTTCAACTACAGCTATGCAGACAGATATATATTGGAATTCTCCGCACGATACGATGGTTCATGGAAATTTCCGCCAAACCACAGATGGGGATTCTTTCCTTCTATATCAGGAGGATGGCGCATCTCAGAGGAACCGCTTTGGCAGAAGCTTGACTTACAGAAATACATACAATATATGAAGATAAGGCTATCATGGGGCATTCTCGGAGATGACAACATAAGCGGATACAATGCCAACAGCTGGCGAGGGGGATATAACTACGGAACAACGGGAGCCGTGATGGACGGAGCATATATCACAGGAGCTTCCGTAAGATCGCTTCCAATAACAAACATATCGTGGATAAAGGCTCATATGCTTGATGTGGGAATAGACTTCGGATTGCTTGACAACAGACTCACGGGAACATTCGATTTCTTCCGTAGAGAACGGAAAGGCTTGCCGGCAGGACGTTATGACGTAAGGCTGCCTGGAGAAGTAGGATTCTCACTGCCAAGTGAAAACCTCAACTCAGACCTTGTCAAAGGTTTTGACGCTTCGGTGAAATGGACTGAAAGGAAACAAGACTTCTCTTATTCAGTAAGCGGCAACATAACATTGGCAAGACGATACAACTGGAACCAGTACAAACCTACATTCGGAAACTCAAGAGACTACTACGTTTACAACGCCCGTCACAGGCTCGCAGGAGCAGCATGGGGACTCGTCTGTATAGGACAGTTCCGCACATGGGAAGAAATAGCTGAATATCCTGTCAATATCGACGGCAAGGGCAACAGCACGCTGCGTCCGGGAGACCTCATATACAAAGACACCAATAAAGACGGAATAATAACAGATGATGACCAGCAGGCGGTAAGTGTGCTGGGTTATGAAGACAGAAACACTCCTATAATTAATTTTGGAATGAGTCTTTCATTGGAATGGAAAGGTATGGATTTCGCCGCTGATTTTGCAGGAGCAGCAAAGGTCACACACATATTTAATTGGGAACAACGGTTTCCTTTCCATTCTGGCAACTCGCCCATGAATATGCTTGCCGACCAATGGAGACTCTCCGACCCGTTCGACGCCGGCAGTGAGATAATACCGGGACATTATCCTACTAACATTGTAGGAAACGCCGGACACTCGAACTACAGATTCAGCACGTTCTGGATGAAAGACGTGAACTACATCAAGCTGCGCAACCTTGAGATAGGATACACGCTCCCATTACAGTGGACGGCAAAATTAGGCATAAAGCGCATGAGAATATACACACTCATGCAGAATCTGTTCTCTATAGACAATCTCGGGTATTACAATATCGACCCTGAGACAGCCTCTACAGCCGGATTCGACTATCCGACTATGAGAATTATAAACTTTGGTTTCAATCTGACATTCTAAAAACAGCATTATAATGAATATAAAATATATATTAAAGGGATTTATAATTGCCGTCGTTTCAGTAATCGCCATTTCATGTGACGACTTCCTGAACAGAAGTTCTTCCACCATATTCAGCGATGAGGAGATATTCAAAGACGCATCGATGATAAAATCAGTGCTCGCAGGATTCTACGCCGGACTTGACTACGAACCGACATGGAGCAGTCCGCAAGGATTCGGACTTCTTGACGAGGCGACACAATATGAGGGAAAGACCGACACAAAATATGGCTACACACTATGGAGAGCATATCCTTACACCGCCATACGCAACATAAATATCTTCATAAAGAATCTTTCTGACACGAAAGTACTTACTGAGGAAGAGAAAAAACAGTATATTGCAGAAATGAAAGTATTGCGGGCATGGCATTACTTCTGTATGGCACGCTCATTGGGCGGAATGCCCATCGTAGGCGACACCGTATACAACATCACCGATAATGTCGGGGGCATGAGACTTCCGCGCAGTACGGAAGCCGGAATATACGACTATGTAATATCTGAATGCACAAATGCGGCAAACGTGCTCTCTGCAGAGACCGGCGCAGCCAATCATTGCACAAGAGTAAACAAATGGGTGGCTCTTGCACTTAAGGCAAGAGCTGCCATATATGCGGGAAGCATAGCAAAATACAATAATCTTGTTACACCGCAGATAAAAACATCCGGAATGTAAGTGGGAATACCTGCCGGTATGGCAGAGAAGTACTACAGAACAGCGAAGGAAGCCGCATGGGAAATAATAAACTCAAAAAAATACGGTCTATACAATAAGGAATACGACAAGGCTTACAATTTCTACAAAGCCATGATCGACAAGAACAACAATCCTGAGATAATATGGGCGAAGGACTATCTTTATCCCAACGCGGTAAACTCGTGGTCGGTAAATGCCGTACCCACTGCCGTGTCGCTCACTCTGACAAACAACGAGATAACGCCTCTGCTCAATCTGGTGGAAAGCTATGAAAGACTTGACGGAAGCGACCCGGAAATAAAAACAAAACAGATTAACGGTGATTATGTGTTCTACGACTCACCGGAAGAACCTTTCAGAAACAGAGACCCAAGACTACACGGCACCATAATTTGCCCGGGAGACATGTTCCTCAACACAAAAATAGTGTATCAGGCGGGACAAATGCAGCAACAGGGGAAAAAGTGGAAGAAAATTGTAAAATCCGTAGGGACAAATGACGCCGACGGAGACATAATAACATCGTTGAACGGTCCGGAGGAAACAGGAGGAGCATGGTGGAGCAACAAGACTGGATTCAACTTCTGCAAATTCGTGGAGACAAACGCTGAGAACCGTAATCCTTCACACGGAGGAGAGACTTGGACCATAAGGTTCAGATATGCCGAGGTCCTACTCATATATGCTGAGGCTTGTCTGGAACTCCACGAGGAAAGCGAAGGACTGCCTTATCTCAATCAAGTAAGGGACAGAGCAGGAGTGCCGTCCCTACAATCATACGACATAAAAACAATCGAACATGAACGAAGGGTGGAGTTTCCACTCGAGAACCAGCGTTTCTGGGATATGAAAAGATGGCGCAGGGCACACATGGTATGGGACGGTACGTCAGACTCTTCCATACAATGGGGACTGTTCCCATATCACATAAAAGACAGACGGAGCAAACACAACGGGAAGTGGGTATTTGAGAAGATACCAAGCGTATCGATGCCTAAAGCACGCACTTTCGAGCTTGCCAACTACTACAGTTTCATAGATGACAACATGCTCAAGAACAACCCCAAACTCGTCAAGAACCCTTATCAGTAATTATAACATAAAAAAGACATTATGAAATTTACAGAATATTGCTTATCATTTGTTGTAATAACATTTCTCATTACATCACTCACGTCGTGCGAAGCCGACAACATGGACGCGCCGGACTGCCATTTGACAGGGAAGATTGTATATAAAGGACAGCCCATTGGAGTGGAATGCGAATCGGGTAGTGACAATTCTGTCACTACCACCATGATTGAACTGTGGCAGGACGGATTCGGAGCATCGTCAGCACAACGTGTTAATGTAGCACAGAACGGTTCGTTCTCTACTTATGTGTATGCCGGTAAATGCCGGCTTATTACCAAAAAGGGAGTAGGTCCGTGGCTTGACGGCGATACTGTCAGCGTTAACGTAAAAGGCAATACGAATATTGAATATGAGGTAACTCCTTACTTCACTGTCTCGAACGAACATTATTCACTGTCCGCCGACAGTATCCTGACTGTAAGGTTCAGTGTGGAAAAAATAGTACCTGATGCGATAATAAAGAATGCCGGTCTTGTTATAAACAATACAAGATTCGTAGACCTCACATACAACAGGACAAGCATAAAAAACACTCCGCAACCGGGTGAGCTGACATACACCATAGACCTGCGTTCATTAAAAGAGAATATACATCTTTACGCACGCGTGTTCGTTATTGCAGAGGGTGCCGACGCTGCCGCATATTCAGTAGAACCTTATATGATATGGTAAAATTACATTAAGGCATTCATGCATGGTGGAGAACTTACGTTTTCCACCATGCTGTATGTATGGCAACTCTTTTGCAGGCATAACACATATACAAATACATGTGAAAAAGAATACATATAAATACAAATAACCGGTCTGTGCGTATTATTGCATATACTAAAAAAAACGATAAAGCATGATATGACAATATTTTTATATACCTTTGTGGAGATGAGCGGCACTCGGGCAAACAAGAGCAAGCTCTTTTGCCGCTCGTTTGCATTATCTTTAGATAAGATAAGAGGCGGTTCGGCAGTGTCAAGTCCGGGAAAACCTATATTTCCCGTCTTGCCGTTGCACTCACCTTTCATTATCTTTGTATAAGATAAGCTGCACTCGGGCAAACAAGAGCAAGCTCTTTTGCCGCTCGTTTGCATTATCTTTGTGAATAACATAACAATCTGGACTTTTATATATTATATACTTTATATACTATGAGAATAAAAACGACATTTATCATGTTTGCCTTATCATGTGCGGCGACAAACGCACAGGTAAGACTGAGCCCGCTCTTCACCGACAACATGGTGATGCAGCAGAGGACCGACGCTCCCATATGGGGCACATGCGAGGCTGGCAGGACGGTAAGCGTCACCACATCGTGGAACAGGCGCAAATACGATACTGTGGCTGGCAGCGACGGGAAATGGAAGGTGAAGGTCGCCACACCCAAGGCAGGCGGACCTTACGAGATAACAGTAAGCGACGGCACTCCGGTGACGCTGCGCAACGTCATGATAGGGGAGGTATGGCTGTGTTCGGGACAGTCAAACATGGACATGCCTGTCAACGGATGGGGACAGGTGAACAACTATGAGGCTGAGGTGAAAGCCGCCGGTCACCCTGACATCCGTCTGCTGCGCGTGGACAACGTCATGGCTATGCAGCCGCAGCAGAGCTTCACGGCGATGAACGGCGGATGGCAGGTATGCTCTCCAGAGGTCATAGCTCCTTTCTCTGCCGTAGCCTATTTCTTCGGCAGGGACATAGAGAAATACCGCGACGTGCCGGTGGGACTGATACAGTCGAGCTGGGGAGGCACTCCCGCCGAGGCATGGACCAGCGGCGAGTCGCTCACTGAGATGCCCGAGTTCCGCGGAGAGGTGGAACGCATAGGCTCCATGCCGGAGAACAAGGAGGAGCGCGCGGCAATATACAAGGATGAGCTTGCCGGATGGTTCGACAAGCTTAACGGCAACGACCCGGAGTTCAAGGACGGACGGTTCGCTTATTTCGCCGCATCCTACGACGACTCGGGATGGGACGACACTCCGGTGCCGGGATATATAACCGACAGCAAGTATGGGGCGTTCGACGGAATGATAATCTACCGCAGGGTGGTAGACATTCCCAAGACCATCGCCGGAAAGGCGCTCACCCTCTGTCTGGGCAAGGTGGACGACGACGACATGACGTTCTTCAACGACGTTATGATAGGCAGCACCACCGGTCCGGGCGAGACGAGGGAGTACACCATACCGGCAGGAGCGGTGAAAGCCGGCAAGGCGGTGATAACGGTGAGGAGCATCGACAGCGGAGGACTGGCTGGAATAACGGGCTATGACGACCGTGAATGCCGGCTCACGGCTGAGGACGGCACAACGATAAGTCTAAACGGAACGTGGAAGACACGGATGGCGGCTCCTCTGAGCTCGCTCTCCTCCAAGCCGCGCGACCCCGTGAGCGACCCGAAGAACGCATGCGTGCTCTACAACGCGATGATAAATCCGCTCGTGGGATATGCCATCAAGGGTGCCATATGGTATCAGGGAGAGGACAACTCCAACCGTGCGTGGCAGTACCGCGACCTCATGCCGCTCATGATAGAGGACTGGAGGCAGAAGTGGGGCTACGACTTCCCGTTCTTCATGGTGCAGCTCGCCAACTTCATGCAGCGTCACGACCAGCCCACCGAATCGCGTTGGGCAGAGCTGCGCGAGGCTCAGCAGATGACTGCCGACAGACTCTCAGGGTGCGGAATGGCGTGTATAATAGACATAGGAGAGGCTGGCGACATCCATCCGCGCAACAAACAGGACGTGGGTCACAGGCTCGCGCTGCTGGCACGGCAGAAGGTGTATGGTGAGAAAGTGGAGGCTTCGGGTCCGGCATACCGCGACTACCGCATAGAGAAGAACACCATCAGAATATTCTTCGACCACACTGCAAAAGGTCTCGCCATAAGCGACGGACAACAGCTCAAGGGATTCGCCATAGCCGGACCCGACCACCGGTTCCACTGGGCGGACGCTGTGATAGACGGCAACACTGTTGTTGTGTCCTCACCGGAAGTGAGACACCCCGTGGCTGTGCGCTATGCATGGGCGGACAACCCTGAGTGTAACCTCACAAACAGCACCGGTCTGCCGGCTGTGCCTTTCCGCACCGACGACTGGAAGGGACTCACCTACGGCAACACTTCATACTGACCTTACGCACAAAGGTGGACTTTCACCGTGCGGCAATATAAAAATAAAAAAAGGAATGTGGCGGGACGCTTTACCCGTCGCATTCCTTTTTTTCATGTATTCGCATTTATCAGCAATCATAATTACCCTGTCGCGTATGATATCATGGCATATTCCATCAATAATCATGATGGCGCGAGCCATGTAGAGACGCAAAATCTTGCGTCTCACGAGCAAGGTGTGCGATATATATACTCCATATAATTACTCACGAAATTTGCATTTATCACTCGTGAGACGCAAAGTCTTGCGTCTCTACTGTCAGCGTATAACATTACAGTGTACTTCACTGATAAATTACCGATGCAACAGTTTCATTGGCTGCTGTGGACGTAACACATCTGCAACTTTTCTTGACGATGCTTTAACGTTGGCAGTTACGATGGCACGTATATCGTTTGAGGCAGCTCCAATCAGGAAATTTCCCTTCCCGCCATTCACTTTCCATGATGATTCCGTGGCGTCAAAAGAAGCCAGATCTAAAGTTGTCACAGTAAGTTTAAGTATTTCACTTTCACCGGGCTTCAATGTCTTTGTCTTCGCATAAGCCTTCAGTTCAATTTCAGGCTTGTTCAACTGTTTGCTTTCAGGGTCGTTGTAGTAGAGTTGCACAATCTCCTTGCCTTCTGCCTTCCCGGTATTTGTAACCTTAACGCTCACCTCATACGTATCGCCTTTTTGTGTTATCGCAGCGTCGCTATACGCAAATGTGGTGTAGCTCATACCATATCCGAACGGATAAGACACAGGTTTGTCGAACGAGCTGAAATAACGATATCCCACAAACACATCCTCCTCATAGTTGGTATAGTCATAATCTTTGCGAACGTGTTTAAGTGTGCCGTGGTCAGTAATATTAAAATCAGGCTCCTGATTTATTGGGAAGTTGTCTGACGATGCATTGTCGGCATATCCTATAGGCCACGTCATGGTAAGTTTTCCGGAAGGCGACACTTTACCAGTGAGTACGTCTGCCACACTGTTTCCACCCTCCTGTCCAGCCTGCCATGCACAAAGTATGGCGTCAGGCTTTTCCTTCCACGAAGCCGTCTCTATAACACCTCCAATGTTCAGCAGCACAATCACTTTCTTACCGGCAGCGTGATACGCCTCGCACACGTCGTCAATCAGCTTGTGCTCATTAAAAGAAAGACTGAAATCGGTTGTCTTGCGATCCACAAACTCGCCTGACAGACGTCCTATTGTGACAATTGCCGCATCGGTGCTTTCAGCTTTTTGTTTCAGCATGCCGCTCTCAAATGTAAGTTCATCCGGCAGTGGTGCGGGCAGGAATCTGGCAAAAGGCTTGCCGTCGTTGGCATGCGCCAGCAGTTCTTTTTGATTCTTTATATATTTGGTGTACGACAAAGCCAAGTCTTCGTCGATGACCATGTCCGCATTCTTCAATCCGTCTACAAGAGACACGACATAGGCATGGTTCACGTTGCCCGACCCTGTGCCACCCGCAATAAAGTCGTAAGAGGTGCAACCGAACAGAGTCACATGTTTCACGTCTTCAGCCAATGGAAGCGTGTTTGAGTTGTTCTTAAGTAAAACCATACCCTCGGCAGCACTCTGGCGCGTAATGGCGGCATGTGCCTTCAGGTCTGGTTTATTTGTGGCTTTGTAGCCATTGAAACGCGGTGTTTTCTCAATAAGCTTCATCACGCGGCGCACACTTGTGTCAAGATATGCCTCAGACAGCTTCTTGCTTTTTATGGCATGCACTATATCGTTGAACTGCTGATCGCGTCCCGGTTGCAGCATGTCATTGCCTGCGGCTATCTGTCTGGCACCGTCGCTGCCGCCAAACCAGTCGGTCATCACCGTGCCGTCAAATCCCCATTCGTCGCGTAAGACGGTTTGCAGCAGCTCACGGTTTTCTGAAGTATATATGCCGTTAAGATAATTGTATGATGTCATCACCGTCCAAGGCTGCGACTCCTTCACAGCAATCTCAAACGGCTTGAGATAAATTTCACGCAGAGCACGTTGCGATATGCAAGCGTTGTTGTTCATGCGGTTCGTCTCCTGATTGTTTGCGCAGAAGTGTTTGATGCTTGTGCCCACTCCATTTGACTGGACACCGCGCACATAAGCAGCCGCAGTCTTGCCAGCCACAAGAGGGTCTTCCGAGTAATATTCAAAGTTGCGTCCGCACAGCGCGTTGCGCTGTATATTAAGTGCCGGTGCCAACAACACGTCGACACCGTATGATTTAACTTCCTCGCCAATGGCTTTCCCCACCTGTTCTATCAGAGGTATATTCCATGTAGACGCCAGCAGCGTACCGATAGGAAAATGCGTGCAATAATAAGTGGCATTGTCGTTGGGGCGCGTTGCGTCAATACGCAGACCTGCAGGTCCGTCGGCAAGAACGATGGCGGGAATGCCCAACGAGTCGAGAGGATAGGTGGTTCCCGCAGCTCCAGGAACCAGACTTTGCGTGGAGCCTATCACCGCATTGTTTCCCGATAATCCTTTCATACCCGTTCCAATGACAAAATGCGCTTTGTCTTCCACCGACATCCTGGCTATTGTGTCCTCAAAGTCGATGTGTTTCATCTCTGACGAGCATCCTGCCATAACGATAGCTGTGGCGATAAGAATGATGTTGTTTTTTGATTTCATGTCGTTACATTAATTTTTTCTTGACCTGTTATTTCATTACATCGTATGAAGGCTTATAAGTATGAAATGAAAACAGAGGGTGCACCGTATGAAACAACATGTCATCTTGCACACCCTCTTTTCCTCTATCCCATAACAATCATACCTTTACAAATTATTATCAGAATATGTATATCCGCGAATGTCACATACACCTGACGACCGTCGGCAGACGCCTGTTTCGTTAACAATTTTATGTTAATCGCGAGACTGACGCCGCATCGGACAACAAACTGATTTCCAATGTGTTGTGAAACGTGCTTTTCGGCCGTCCGAAACAGCCCGTTCCAGCTTCCGAAACAGGCTGTTCCGCAACTCAAAAAAGTCCGTTCCAAGTCACGGCATGGCACATACCGTAAAACCGGATACAGGAGAACTTCTTCAGTTGCATATAAGCAAGTATGGTCAGAATGCGGATATTCATATTTTAGAAATTAAAGCCTACGCCGAACTCTACAGTGAACGGACGTATGTATGTGCCGGTCATCACTGTGCCGTATTTGGATTTTGCCTCGTCTCCTGTCATAAGGTCGGTACCCGATATGGAACCTTTAGCAAAGCGCTGGTTCAGCAGATTGACAACATTCACATATGCGTTGATATGCTTGTTGAACTTGTATCCCAGACGGGCGAATGTCTCCCAGTGAGGCTCGAACGACAGTGTGTTGGACAGGTTGGCATACTGCTTGCCGAAGTAACGGGCGTGCAGCTGCAGTTCCGCCTTTCTATATGTGAACGTTGGGTCGAACTCAAGCAAGAACTTGGAAATGCCTGTTACGTTGCTGCTGTTGAAATCGAAGTTGCGTGTTGTGCCGTCGGTGAAGTTCAGCTTGCCATTATAATTGCCGTACTTGGGGTCCTGCAAGGTCATAAGGAAATGCATGCGGAACCAATCTACCGGATTGAATATTATGTCAGTTGTCCAGCCGATAGTCTTCACATCATATTTTACGGCAGTGCGTGCAGTAGCGTTGGTTTGCGGATTGGTGAAGTTGGAGTTCGCGCTATAGTTGCTCTTTGAAATATACGACACTTTCGATACAATGCTCAGCATCGGATGATTATAGTAGATACCACCTGATACCATCGGTGTCTTGGACTGTTTAAGGTGCGGGTTCTTACCGGTGTTGTAGTTGCCCAGGATGCCTCCCACTTCCGTATACATGGCGTCAGCCTGTAATCCGAAGTGTCGTGTGGTCTTCCACACTGCGCTCACAGCAGCTGTCTTGTTGAAGAAGTTATCCTTTATGGGTTCTGTCTCGCCCAAGAGCGTGCCATTCTCTCTGTTGGCAAGAGGCATATATTTACCACGCAGAATCTGATATTCAAGACGTACTCCCGCCTTTAGCTGGAAAGTGGGGCATATGTCCCATGTGTCTTTTAAGATAAGAGCCGTCTTGTTCATGTTGCCCTTGTGGTATTCCATAAAACTGTTGAATCCGTAGAAGCCGTCAACATAGCCGTCTGTTCCTCCTATGGGCACCACAATGCGCGGATTGTTCTCTACAGAATGATGGAAGTTTGACACCTCTGTAGCATACCGGTCAATGTGGTAGAACAGTTCTTGTATTCCCACAGACCAAGTATGGTTGCCATCTTTACGTCCCAGTTTGGCTTGTGTGATCCATGTGTAAATAGGAGTGCGGCGTGTGTTCATATACAATGCTTTCTGAACATATCTGCCAGAGTATGGCGTTCCGTCCAAATACTGATAGTTTCCGTCTGATTCAGCTACGCCAGACATTACCGGAGACGCGATACCTACGTTTGAGCGGCGGAAACGGGTAGACAAGTCTAACTTCAAGCCATTGCTGAATGTGTTGTTCCACAAAATGTCGAAGGCGTGCGATTCTGAGCGGTATTCGTTCACGAGATTCACCTTCTTCATCTCGCCAGTGAAGGCGTCTTTCATTGTGATGACGTCTGTGTTTATGAGATAGTTGTCTGTACCGATGTTAAATCCGTCGTACTTGTCAATGGATCCACCTTCTCCATAAATATAAGGTGCATAGTAACTGTTCTGCAGTGTCTTCACATTGCCGTAGCGATAGAACAATGTAACACTGCCTTTACCAAAGTTTGAAGCATAGTCCTTAGTCAATCCCAATTTAAACATTTTGGCATCGTCGGCATAATATTTCTTTACTCCCGGGGCATCAAACGTGCCGGGGTCAAGGCTGAGGTATCCGCCTGCCACATATTTCCATCCTTTTCCCATCGGGCCGCTTACACATGCCGTGGCTCTCATCAGTCCGAAATGGTTGCCGGAAAGATTTCCTTTAATCTTCAATTTGTCTGTACCTCGGTTGTCTATGGTGGTAGCCGTATATCCTACGGTTCCGCCATCAACAGCAGAATCTGTGATTCCCATCAGCCCTCCTCCGACGACAGTGGCGTCTTGACGCCACACCGTGGTAGGCATTTCCGGCCAGAAGTGGTAGCTCACAGGCATGCCGTTTTGGAAGATGTTTGTACCTCCAACGCTTGCCGGCAGACCGACATTAATCTCGCGCGGTCCGACATTGTTTTGCGCGTTCAGCATCACGTTTCGCTCATTATTCTCACCTGTCTTAACCTTAACGGTGTCTGTACGTTGAACTTTTTGTGCCTGCATGTTCAAACAGCATGCCAATGACATAGCTGAAAGAAGGATTGTCTGTTTTGCTTTCATGAATTGGGTTGTTTTAGTTATTTTCAAATATACTGCCGCAAAGTTAGCCACAATGTTACGGGCGGTCATTCTTTATAGGTCAAACACATTTCGAAAACCCCGAAATACGATTTTGTTTTTATACATTTTCTTTTGTTTTTGAGTAAAAAGCCTTTTGAAAAGAAAAATACGGAGACGAGGCGTTAATAACAATGTATTTTTTCGTTACTTTTGTTGCCAAACCCCAACATGTATGAAGAAAAAACTTTGGCTTTATTACTAACCTTACAGTGCATCCTGCTGCTTGTCTTTTTTATAGATCCTGCAAAATGGGACACCGACAAGAAGAAGCAGGTGATAGGAACGATGAGAGAAAGTGAGACTCTTTCTGACCGCAGCGTCACTGCCTTTTGTGAGGCAGACAAGCAAAACATGTGGATAGGCACAGCCGACGGTTTGAATGTATATACCGGACAGAAGTTCATACAGCTCACATGCCAGCCGGACGACTCAGCCACCATCCCAGACAACCATATAAAAAGTCTTGTACGTGACAATAATGGAACAGTATGGGTGGGTACTCCAAACGGAGTCGCCCAACATCTTGGATGGTTTCGCTTCAAACGTTACGCAGTGCCATATACAGTGAATGGCGTTTATCAACTTGTAGAATATGGCAATCGTGGCATGATAGCCAACAACGGAGCGGATGCCTATATTATAAAAGGTGGAACAGTGAAGTTTTTTTACCACTTCTCGCAAGACAATGTTCAAAGCAACTACATTTTTCCTGACCGTAAAGGTGGTTATTGGACGGTAGAACCACATGTCATTAAACATTTTGATGATAATGGACGCCTGACAGAGACTGTCGTTCATAGTAAATCGAATGTGGCATACTCAAGCCAGATGGGTGACACCGTTTGGATAAGCCAGAGCCGGTGGCTCACAGCCATCGACTTGAAGAACAACCGCATCATCTACCGCACGAAAGAACGTTTGCCAATCATTGCCACATCGCTCTATGCCAAAGATTCCGACCATGTCTATCTGAACAGCTCTTTTCATGGATTATATCTCTTCAAGGTTAGCACCGGACAATTGAGCAAGGTTTCGGATACCGACTTGCATCTGCATCATAAAGATGTGACAATATCAACACTTTATGGCGACAAAAGCCAAAATATGTGGATAGGGTTTAATGACGGCGGATTCCAGATACTTTCACCCACGACCATGATATTCGAGCAGTTTAACAACACAGCACTGAATAATTCCACCACCGGAAAAAATGTGTCGATTATAGACGTTGTCGGACAAAACGTTATAGGAAGCACAGAAGACGAGATATTCTGCTTTAACGCCACCTACAATACCATACATAAATATTTGTATAAAGACATTTTCAGCGACAGCCCTTATTACAGGCAAACGCTTAGCGATGTGGTGCGGATGAGCGACACTCAGGCATGGCTCATCTCAAATGTGCGCGTGCTGTCATGCAATGTTATTGACGGTCGTATCGATGTGTTAAACCGTGTATTCAGCCCCAAGAACATAGGTCCGTTGCTCGGAAAAGGTTGTCGTGTGGCTGGCAGTGATGTTGTGGTTACGAGTGACAGTCCTTATCTGCTTCGTTGCCGCTTTGGTTCCACATCATGCGACTCCATTGCCGTTAGGAACAAAATGTACAGTCATAACAGCCGGTTGCTAAGTTTGCCGGATGGTCGCGTGCTTATTGTCATGAAAGGACTCAACATGGCAATATACAGTCCAACTACTGATAAAGTTGTGCCTTATGCAACTGCCAAACCATCTGGATTTGATAATGCGGATCCTGAGGCTGTGTGCATAGACAGTAAACATAATGTGTGGATAGGAACACGCCATAACGGCTTGGTGCGTCTGTTCATGGATAAACACATGGTGGAGCGTGTGGAAGATGTACAGCTCGACAACGTCACGGACATTCACGATGATGGCAGCGGACAGCTGTGGATATGTTCGCACGATGATATGGTGGCATATAACCCTACGACCCGAGACGTTAACTTCGGCTATAATCTGTCATCACTCGACGACACCCGCCGCACACTCTTCTATCGCAACATATGCCAGATAAAAGGCAGCAAGACTCTGGTATTCGGAACCACACGCGGATGCTTCATGTTGCCTCTTGGCGTTAAGAATAACAATAAGCCGGTGCTTGCCATACGTGATATAGATATATATAATACAGAAGGCATTCATAAAGGCATTAACTCAGATTTCTCAAACAACACCAATATAACCCTTCCGCACGATGAGAACCAACTGACATTTACATTTGGCAGCACCAATTTGGGCAACCGCGAGCGCAAGGTCTATCAGTATCGGCTTGATGGTTACGACCGAGACTGGTCTGTCCCGTCAACAAACACGTCGGCACACTATGCACATCTCGCGCCAGGAACATATACATTCAGAGTGCGTATGGAACACACCCTGCATGGTGGCGATGCTCAAGAATGCAGTGCGAAGGTAATCATTAAGTCTTCGTTCTGGCTCTCGTGGGCAGCACTCTATTTCTACATTGCGTGCATCGCGTTCATCGTCTATCGTTTCCAAATTACATATCTGAATGCACAGCGCAACAGGTTGCGCGTACAGCAGTTGATAAACGAGCGTCGGCGCGACAAACGCACCAACGAGATGAACATGAATTTCTTTGCCAACATCTCGCACGAGTTCCGTAATCCGCTCACCCTTATTGCAGGTCCGCTGGTCATGCTTAAAAGCGATGATTCGCTGCCGCGCTCGGTGCGGAAAACACTCAACTCGGTGTGCGTCAGCGTGAACCGCATGCTGGTACTCATAGACCAGATGCTCGACTTCAACAAGCTGGAAGTAGACGCCCTGCGTCTTGGCGTTGCGGAATATGATGCAGTGAGAGAGTTGTATACTCTCACACAGGTTTTTGCCGATACGGCTCGCCTTCGGCATATTGAGGTAACTGTCCGGTGTCACGAACAAAACCTGTATGTATGGATGGACCGCGACAAGTTTGAGAAGATTATGAGCAATCTGCTTACCAATGCCCTCAAGCACACTCCGGATGGCGGACAGATAGAAATAAAGATGGACAAGATGGAACCGGACAGGCTGCGCGTGAGCGTGTTTAACAACGGTCCGCATATTGATGCCGATAAACTCGAAAACATTTTCAAACGTTATTATCAGATAAAAGGAATATCTTCATCCCACCGGTATGGCTGGGGTACAGGTCTTGGACTGTATTATGTCAAACGCCTCGTAGGCTTGCACCATGGAGAGATAAAGGTAGAAAACGTTTCCACCGGTGGAGTAGTATTTGCCTTTGCCATACCTGTCGGTGCTTCTGCATACAGCACCGACGAACATATAACCAAAGATGACGGATTGATGCAGATACCAACCGAAACTGACACCGATATTACCGACTGCAAGGTTGAACAGAATAGTAGTGACGTGAACGCGACAGTGGCAAAACCGGTGGTGCTCATCGTTGATGACGATACTGCCGTAGCGCAATACGTGCGCAGCCTCTTCGGCGACGAATATGTTGTGGTGAACAAATATTCGGCAGAGTCGGTACTTGAAAATATCGCTGACATCAAGCCTGACATAATCCTTAGCGATGTCATAATGGGCGAGATGAACGGCTACGACCTATGCCGACATCTGAAGTCAGACCTCATGACCTGTCACATACCGGTGATACTTATCACAGCTAAGTCTAATGTAAACGAACAGATAGAGGGTTTGGACTGTGGTGCCAACGCATACGTCACAAAACCATTCGACCCACGCTATCTGAGGGCTCTGGTAAGCAGCATGCTGCATAATGTCACATTGCTGCGTAAAAAACTGGGCGAGGGAGATAACGTCGAAACAGTGACTGAAGATTTGGCATATAAGGACCGTCAGTTTCTCGACAGACTGTATGAACTGATGGAGCAACACATCTCTGACCAGAATCTGAATGTGTCCACCATCAGCAAAGAACTGCTCATCAGTCATTCAAAATTCAACTATAAACTGAAGGAACTAACAGGGGAGACCCCTGGCAACCTATTCCGCAAGTTTAAACTCAACAAGGCAGCCCGCATGCTGCGGGAGGGAAAGTATAATGTGTCTGAGGTGGCATACTCAACAGGCTTCGGCACTGTAAGCTATTTTTCGGTAGCATTCAAGAAACAGTTTGGAGTGTCACCGAGCGAGTATCGTTAACATGGCTGTACCTTATTATGCTGATAATTACTTAACATATTTGAGTCTTTTTGATTGTGAGACGCAAGACTTTGCGTCTCATGAACAAGGGCTACGCAGCAAATGGTACCGATTTATATAAAAACGAAAATATTTTAATGAAATCGAAATGCATGCAATAAATTATCAGAAACAGTATGCATTATATATAAAGTAAGAAACAATGGAAAACGATACTTTTGCGACAAGTAAATTGAAATAAAAACCTAATAAAATGAACAGAGCATTCACAAAATTATTATTGCCGGCTACTGCCTTGACGGGCATGGCTGCCCAGATGCAGGCTCAACGGCTACAGACCGAAGAGCGTCCCAACATTCTATACATCATGTGTGACGACCATGCCATGCAAGCCATCAGCGCATATGGCAGTGCCATGTCGCAGCTTGCTCCAACGCCTAATATCGACCGTCTGGCGCGGCGTGGCATGCTCTTCCGCAACTGTTTCGTAGAGAACTCGCTGTCGGCTCCAAGCCGCGCATGTCTTATAACAGGTCTTTACAGTCACCAGAACGGACAGCGCCAGCTTGCTGAAGGAATAGACACGACGAAGACGTTTTTCACCGAACTCTTGCAGAAAGCCGGATATCAGACCGGATTAGTGGGTAAATGGCACCTGATGTGCGAGCCTAAAGGATTCGACTATTACCATGTTCTCGACGATCAGGGAAAATACTACAACCCCACATTCTGCTCGACAGGACATTACAAACAATACAAACAAGAACACGGATATGCCACATCGCTCATTACACAGCATGCCATAGAGTTTCTTGACCACCGCGACAAGTCCAAGCCATTCTGCCTTATGGTACATCATAAGGCTCCGCATCGCAACTGGATGCCGGACACTAAAAACATAGGCAGATATGACAAAGTGCAGTTTCCCTTGCCCAATACTTTCTATGATGACTATTCCACAAGAGGCACCGCCGCACACACACAGAAGATGAGCGTCATTGACGACATGGAAATGATACAGGATCTGAAAGTACCGGAACTGCTTGATCCGAATAGTATTGAAATCAAAACTTCGTATAACGCCCTTATGGGCGAGTTGTCGCGTCTCGACCAACAGCAGCGTGCCGCTTATGATGAATACTATATTCCTCGTAACAGACGTTTCATGGAAGCTCATCTCACAGGTAAAGAATTGGCTGAATGGAAATACCAGAACTATGTGCGCGACTATATGGCTGTCATCGCGTCGGTTGACGAAAGCGTAGGACAGCTTCTCGACTATCTTGAAGAACATAATCTCGACAACAATACTATCGTGGTTTATACTTCCGATCAAGGATTCTATATGGGCGAGCACGGATGGTTTGACAAGCGTTTCATGTATGAGGAGTCCATGCACACACCGCTCATAGTGTCATATCCGGGACACATAAAGGCTGGCGTTGAAAATACCGACCTTGTGCAGAACATTGATTTCGCGCCTACCTTCCTGTCATTGGCTGGAGTTAAAAAACCGGAACAAATGACAGGCAGGTCGCTTGAGCCGCTGTTCGGTGGCAACAGACCGGACAACTGGCGAAAGAGCTTGTATTACCACTATTACGATTATCCGACTTTCCATCTCGTGCGCAAGCATGACGGTGTGCGTACCGACCGCTACAAACTCATTCATTTTTACGGCAAGGGCGGTGAACAAGGGGCAAAAGAAAACAAATATCAGATGATACCGGGCACTCGGGAGAACATGATGTACAACTACCTTAGACAAGCCAACTATTTTACATCCGACACGGCAACCGTTGACTATTATGAGCTTTACGACCTGCAGGCAGATCCTCATGAACTGAACAACATCTATGGCAAACCTGAGTCAAAGAGAATATTCAAGACTCTGAAAAAACAACTAGATGACTATCGTAAGTCGCTTAGAATAGACGAATATTAATCAATACCAATATACCATCACAATTATGAACACACTCAATCCTTTCGCAAGGCCACTTTACGTGATGCTAAAACCCGTCGGCGCGTCGTGCAACCTGAGGTGCAAATACTGCTATTATCTTGAAAAGGCAAACCTTTATAAGAACACACCTACGCGTGTTTTGAGTGAGAAGATGCTTGAGCGGTTTACCAAAGAATACATTGAGGCGCAGACCATGAGTCAGGTGCTCTTTACGTGGCATGGCGGAGAGACCCTCATGCGTCCAATGTCTTTCTTTCGCAAGGCTGTTGAACTGCAAAAAAAATATGCCGGAGGCAGACGCATCGACAATACCATACAAACCAATGGCACACTGCTTACAGACGAGTGGTGTGAGTTTCTGCACGAAAACCACTGGCTCGTAGGTGTCTCTATTGACGGACCGCAGGAGTTTCACGATGAGTATCGCCGCACGGCTACGAACGCCCCGTCGTGGGTGAAAGTGATGCGTGGCATACAGCTGTTAAACAAACATAATGTGGAATGGAACGCCATGGCTGTTGTCAACGACTTCAATGCCGACTATCCGCTCGAATTCTATCATTTCTTTAAAGATAACGGTTGTAAATATATACAAATAACACCTGTCGTTGAACGCATTGTCAATCATGATGATGGAAGACATCTGGCAACTCTTACAGATAGCGACGACGCACCGCTGGCAGACTTCTCCGTAACGCCAGAACAGTGGGGACGATTCTTGTGCGCCATATTCGACGAGTGGGTGCGTAATGATGTGGGCAATACCTATGTAGAGTTGTTCGACTGCATTCTTGCAAACTGGGTGGGCGAGCAGCCGGGCATTTGTGTATATGCAAAGGAGTGCGGACACGCCGGAGTGATGGAGTTTAACGGTGATGTCTATTCGTGCGACCACTTTGTGTTCCCCGCATACCGTCTTGGAAACATTCGTGAGAAAACTGTCACCGAGATGCTATATGGCGAACAGCAAAAGCAGTTCAGTAAACTGAAAAGGCAGTCGCTGCCCAAAGAGTGTCGGGAGTGTAAATGGCTGTTCGCCTGCAACGGTGAATGTCCCAAGAACCGTTTTATAAAAGATCGCTACGGAAACCCCGGAAAAAACTATCTTTGCGAGGGCTACCGCATGTTCTTCGAGCATGCGGCACCCTATATGGACTTTATGAAGAACGAATACATTAACCGTCGTCCGCCGTCAAACGTCATGAGTCATGTTGACGAGATTGAGCGCAATCGCGAGCGGACTGAGTATGTTGATTTTTCGGTTGCAGAATAGTGAAATAAAAATCAAACCACAATGGGTTATTTAATAGCCTATGTTTCTATTTCACTTGACCAAAGACTCTTCATCTGTCTTGCGTGCACTGCCGTCATATTGGTATCTGCTTTTTCCCTGTGTAGTATCCTATGTCTTCAATATAAGCAGAAACCAATATGATAGCAGGACTAAATAAGGACGAACCATACTTCATAGCTTTTTTGCTCATAATCAAAGAAACATTGTCATATATGCCGGAAGATACAGCACATCTTCCTCCTCACGCATATCTTTCGTATATATAAGATATTTATTTTTTATCCGTGATGAAAATTTCCTGCAAAAGGCATCCAAAGACACATGTGCTCTATAACCCGACGATTTCACCTCAATGGGACTTACCTTGTCGTCTTCGGCTATCAGAAAATCCACTTCATAGTTATGTTTTCCACTTTCTGTAGGAAATGTGTAATAGTACAACTCGTGTCCGGCAGCCTTCAACATTTGTGCGATGACATTTTCGTATACATATCCCAAATCAGCACTAAGTTTGTCACTGAGAAGTTTATGATAAATTGTGTTATCGGTAAAATTCCTGTCCCAAAAAGCGAGAGTGACGAATAAACCTGTGTCGCCTGCGAACATCTTGTATTTGTAAGGATTCTGATGTAATGCCATTCCAACATTGGGATCATTGGCATGATAAGCCATGTTGATAACCATTGAATCTTTTATTTCTGATATTATTTCCGTCAATCCTGAATTACGTGTTCCGTCTGTCGCACTCCATGCCAGATATCTGTTGGCGTTGCTTGTCAGTTGTGCAGGTATCTGATGGAACATTTTGGAAGCGTTGCCGGTCGGGTCTATTTTGTTGAAGTCGTCCTCATACAGCGTTATGATGGAACGCTTCACACTGTCTACCTTTTCCAGATTATTGGTGTCCAGATAGGAAGCCACAGCCTGCGGCATGCCACCGATTAACATGTACAAGCGGAAATCACGCATAAGTTTGCGGTTCACCGAATCTCCCAAAGAAGTCATGCCGTTGAAACAACTTCGGAGCAACTTTATTGTCGCAGTATCTCCCAAAGCCCATTTGAACTCTTCATAATCCATCGGATACATGTTGAGTTTTACTTCTTCACTTGGAATAAGAATATCCTTGACATTCTTACGGATTGAAATAAGCGAACCCGTTTCTATGTAATCATATCTTCCGTCTTTTACAAGATACTTTATTGCCTGTCTTGCTTTAGGAGCAAGTTGGACTTCATCGAAAATAATGACGGACTTGCGTTCTTTCAATTCTATACCATACTCCAGTTGCAGCCGCATGAAAATACGGTTAAGGTCTGATACATCATTGAACAATTCACGGATTTCAGTGGAACATGCGGCAAAATCCACTAATATATGGGTGTCATATTCGTTTGTCGCAAACTCTTCGGCAACAGTGGATTTTCCCACACGTCTTGCGCCCTGTATCAGTACGGCTGTTCTGCCTTCATCTGTCCGCTTCCATCTCAGGAGTTCATCATATATTTTTCTTTTGAATATCATTGATTGACTTTTATGGAATACAAAGATAGTATATATGACACTAATCTCAAAATATATATTATAAAAAACAACACAAATCTCAATTTGTTTAAGTATAATGTATAAATATCAAAATCACGCACAGTGCAATAAAGTGAAATTCCACTCTCTAAATACATCTAAAACCTTAATGTTATAATAAAACTATCAATATGCGGATACACTCCGTCCAAACATTTTGTCTTCCATATACACTGTATTAATTTAACTTCTGTGGCATTTTTAATAAAATATAAAAAGAATTGCATTAAAACAAAAGCTTATTTTGAATATAAACAAAATCAGTATTATTATATGAAACGTGTTACTCTGGTGTATAAACTAAATTTGCAATCGTTCATAGAACAAACCATCCGAACAAAATCAATTTAATAAAAACCTAAAAGTATGTTTTCATTACAATCAGAAAAAAATGCGTTTGCCTTTGCAGCTTTGTCTGCTACATCAGCAAACCTAATGGCTCAGACCAACAAATTTGAGGCACAAAGAACCAGTGAACGTCCGAATATTGTTTTAGTGATTGCCGAAGATCTTAGTGCACGCTGGGGGTGCTATGGCGACAAAGTTGCCCGTACACCTAATCTTGACGCCTTGGCAGAAGAGGGTGTGCGCTTTACTAATGTGCATACAATGTGCGGATTTCATAAAAGACCGCTACGGAAACCCGGGAAAAAACTATCTTTGCGAGGGCTACCGCATGTTCTTCGAGCATGCGGCACCCTATATGGACTTTATGAAGAACGAATACATTAACCGTCGTCCGCCGTCAAACGTCATGAGTCATGTTGACGAGATTGAGCGCAATCGCGACAGGACTGAGTATGTTGATTTTTCGGTTGTAGAACAGTAAAATAACAGAAGATGAATAAAGCTATGAGAAAACTGATGTATTTAATAGCATTTACACTATACACTGCCTACGGCTATGCGCAGCAAGGACCGATGGCTGTCACACGATACGGTGTGCTTGAAGGTGTCTGCGAGTCGGGTATAAATGTTTTTAAAGGTGTGCCTTTTGCAGCACCGCCGGTAGGAGAGAACAGATGGCGCGCGCCGCAACCGTTACAGCCGTGGCAAGGCGTGCGTAACGCAAAGAAGTTCGGTGACGACCCCATGCAGGGCAATCCGTTTGGTGATATGGGTTTTGATGCCGAAAAGAAAAGTGAAGACTGTCTGTATCTTAACGTGTGGACACCATCGAAGACCATGACCGACCGCCTGCCGGTCGTTATCTATTTCAATGGCGGCGGGCTTATTGCCGGATCTGGAAGCGAGCCTCGCTATTCCGGACGACAGATGGCACGACACGGCATTGTAGCCGTAACGGCAAACTACAGGGAGGGCATATTCGGATTCTTTGCGCATCCGCAATTGTCGGAAGAAACCATCTATAAAGGTTCTGGTAACTATGGCTTTATGGATCAGGCGGCAGCCATCAGGTGGGTGTATGAAAACATTGACGCTTTTGGAGGCGACCCCAAGCAAATAACCATAGTTGGAGAGTCGGCAGGATCGGTGTCGGTGAGCGCGCTCCTTGTGTCACCCCTTACGCGCGGTATGATAGCGCGTGCCATGGCTTCCTCAGGATCTGTTTGTGGCAGAAAGACACTCTCGCTGAAGGAAGCGGAGATGCAAGGCGTAGCAAAACTGAAGAAAATGGGCATAAAAGACATTTCCGAAGCACGGAAGATGAGTGCTGAAGAATTGTTGGAAAAGACCTCTGACGGTGGTTTTGCAAACTACTGTGTAGACGGACGATTCTTTACTGAAGACCCTACAGAGGCTTATCTTAAAGGACATCAGCAAAAGGTGCCGCTTCTTGTGGGACGCAACAGCATGGAGATGACTCCACAGGTCTATCTTGCAGGAAAGAAACCTACACTGGAAAACCTCCGTCAAGTGCTTGAGAGTGTTTTTGGTGATAAAACCGATGAGGCTATGCGTCTCTATGGTATCAAGACCGACCGCGACGTGCTGGGCAAGCCCGGTGTTGATTTTGCTTCAGACCGATTTATTGCCTATGGCACATGGCTCTTTGGATATCTGCATGCCAAAACCTCATGTAAGCCCGTCTATCGCTATTGTTTCACCCGTCCTCGTCCGGAGATGCGTCACAAGGGATTGGTGGCAGGACTGGCTGGTGGAGTGCAACATATAAATGATGAGAAGGAAGACAATATTGTAAGTATTGCCGAAAATGGAGTTTTTAAAGGTGCTGTTCATTCAGCCGACATTGAATATGCCATGGGCACACTTCCCACAAACCGCGTATACGACTGGCAACCTGAGGATTATCGAGTGTCAGACCAGTTTATCAACTATTACGCCAATTTCATTAAGACGGGTGACCCTAACGGATTGGGACTGGCAAAATGGACCTCCATCACAGGCAAGGAGCAGCCCACGCAACTCATCATTGATGTCGACTCGTATGAAATATACGATTCCGCCTTTGAAAAGCGCAACCTTTTCTTAATGACTGTAGGAGGCTTTGCAAACCGATAATCGGCGGAGATTAAATAAATATGGAAATCAATCAGACAAGAATTATATAAATGATAAATAAGCTGTATAACCAACATTAATATGAGTAGATGTTCAAAATTAACTGCCATCATATTGTGTACTGTTCATGATATGCATTTCAAAGTCCTAAGATAGAGTGTAACGGGCTACACGACCGATGAGACTTTGGAATGCAGTCCTGAACAGCGCACATGATAATGGCATAGATATAGATAACATATGATTATTTTATAATATCGTTCAATTTTGAACAGATACTTATAAAACAGGCAATCCGGATACATGGCAAGCTGCAGGATTGCCTGTAAATATATATTGCCGATGACAGCGGGCGTTTTTCAAATAAGAACAAATAGTAAATTTTTTAATATATTCTTTTGTTTGTCGCCACCGGTGTTGTTTTTATATGCATACATCATATTTAAGAGTAACTTACTGAACCTTAATATTATGGAACATTGTTTATGTTGTTTCCAAAATGAAAAACATAAATATTTACATAAAAACAAAACCTTTGCTAGATGAAAAAACAAGGCATTTACACGCAAGAAAAAACAGGTATCGGGAGGTTGGAGTAATTTTACGGCAGATAAACAAAACAACAAATTATTAACAATTTAAATTTATTCCTACTATGGACAAAAGACTTCTAACACTTCCGTTGCTTGCAACCGTAGGCTGTATGTCTCATGCGCAGACCGACCCAAACCACCCCAACATCGTGTTCATATTGGCGGACGATATGGGATTCTCCGGCATACATGCATACGGCGGCAACCAGATTCCTTCGCCGAACATCGATTTTCTGGCGGACAACGGTGTGGTGTGCGACAACTTCCGCGCCACTCCGCTTAGCTCCACCACGCGCGTGTGTCTGATGACGGGCTGCTACCAGCAGCGTGCCGGACTCAATCACATCTACTCGGAGATAGACCCTATGGACGGTCTCGATCCGGCTACACATCCTTCGTTTGCGGGTTTGCTGCGCGACGCAGGCTATCGCACGGGACTCATCGGCAAGTGGCACCTCGGACAAGACATCAAGTTCAATCCGCTGAACCACGGATGGGATGTGTGGCACGGATACACCATGGGAAACATCGACTTCCAGTCACACTACAACACCATTCACGAAATAGACTGGTGGGACGGAAAGGAGCGTAAGGACGAGCCGGGATATGTCACGTATCTTATAAACAAACACTCGGTGAACTTCATAAAAGAGTCGGTGAAAGAGAAGAAACCTTTCTTCCTCATGGTGTCCGAAAACGCCGTGCACGTGCCTATGCAAGGTCCCAACGACCCTCCTCTGCGCACGGATGACACCTGTCCTTACCGCAACGACGAGAACATGACCGACCAGGAGTACCGCCGCGTATATCAGGATATGGTTCAAGCCATGGACGAGGGTGTAGGACAAATCATACGCACACTGCGCGAACAGGGAGTGCTCGACAATACAATAATAATATATACATCAGACAACGGAGGTGAGAAAGTGGCTGCAGAGAAATATCCGGGAAACAACGGATACTTCCGTGGATGGAAGGGCGGCGCCTACGAGGGTGGATGCCGCGTGCCTGCCATATTCTATTATCCGAAGGCGTGGGGACACCGAAAGACTTCAGAACCGATGCACTGCATCGACTTCATGCCCACTTTCCTCGACATGTGTAACGTTGACAATCCCCGCAAGGTTGACGGTGTGTCGATGCTTCCAACTCTTGAGAAGAACCTGCCCATGCCACAGCGCAAACTCTATTCTGCCGAGACGGGATTCATGACCGTCACCGACGGTGACTGGAAATGTGTGTGGGGCAAGAACAACAAGATAGAACTGTTCAATCTTATGACCGACCGCAACGAGGAGCACGACCTCTCGGCAATGTATCCCGAACGAGTCGAGGGCTATAAGAAGGATATGCTCGACTGGTGGGCAGACTGTACCAAGGGCACCAGACTTGAAGGACGCACCACATGGAACTCCGGATGGGTGGTTGAACTTGTAGAGAAACTGGCTAAAGAAGGCAAGACGCTGCAAGACCTTCCGTTCTTCCAGCAGGCTGCCGGAAAAACCGTAATGAATCCTGTAAAAAAGAACAGCAGGAAAAAGGCTAAGAAATAATACTGCAATATTAAGCCTTACCTGTCGTCAGACAGATGAACCTGCTTTATTATTCTGCAATAAGCTCTTCATCCGTCCTACGTGCTTCTATCATATGTATTTTTTCCTGACATTTCGGAAATGTGCCTGGAAACATCCGGAAAAATGGAAATGAAACGTCGGTTAAAGTACGGAAGATGGATGAAGAGCCTATAAACAAATGTGATGCGGTGCACCATCACTATTATAATGTACGGCGCGAGCCCTGTAGAGACGCAAAATCTTGCGTCTCACGAGCAAGGTGTGCGATATTGATGTGATTATTATTGATTTCGAATATTTGCGCTTTTTGCTTGTGAGACGCAAGATTTTGCGTCTCTACTTTAGTGGCAGCGAATAATACGGATGGCGTATCAAGTGATGCGACGGAAACTGTCGGCAACCTTTCTCTTATGAAACGCACTTCACGTGCAGGCATGACGCGAAGTAAAAAATCTTTACATTCCATTTCCGTAAAACAGCGGCGAGACGACCCGTTCACGTCTCTTAAAGGCAACCGGCATACGTTCAGTATATGCAAGGGAACCGCATAAAAACTCGTGTCTTTCTTCTTTATATCGGAAATACTATTCTTTTTAAGAGCAACTGATACTCTCTACGCAGACGCGCATACAATATCCGTCCGCCGCAAGAGCCTTTCCTGTGACCTCATTGAGGCTTTACGGCATACCCAAAGAGCCTTTTTCACGCCACGGAAGAGGCTTTTCCGCAGCGCAACAATACCATCATTATGACACATTATGACGCAACACACTGATATACAACGCATTTCGCAAACCTTCAAAATACGGGCTTATTTCAGCCGTTAAGGCATGACGCTCAGCCAGAGACGATTCTCAGCGACTTGACGTTGTGCTGTTTTTCTTCTTTCTTACATCATATCGCGCATACCCATCCATTCCTTTCCGCCTCCCCGCAATCATCATTTTCACATGCCTGTCAGGCATCATGTCCACTCTACTGAATGCCGTATGTCCCACAGCATGCGTGAGGCACGAATCGCGTAAGGATTAAGGCGACGCGCCATATCAGCCGTTCGCCTTTTTTTCCTGTAAAATATACGGTTATAGTTATAAGAATATCTCACACTGAAGGAATCATCATCCGAACCGAATTTTTCTGTATTTTATTCATAAAAAAGTTTTTCTATATTAAAAATATGAATACATTTGCACCGAGCTAACATAATAAAGACACACAAAGAGAAATACTGCTATAAAATTACTGACTGCATAACGCAAAAACACACAAACAGTACGGATATGTTTAAAACAAGCATCAGGAGACATGCGTCCATACTGCTGTTTCCGTTTTTCACCGTTTTTTCCGGGGCAGAAGCGACGGCACAGACAGTCTCACTGCCCGAGACGTGCCGCTACACCGGCAACACGGAAGCATGCGTGATGACGGAGGATGACGCCATGGCTGACACCTCGCATACTGCTGACGCGCCATCCGCAGACATGAAAAGATGGCGTACAGATGCGGGGCGGCTGATGTCGCCTCATACGCAGGTCTCTGAAATAATTAGGGATATGCCTAAACACAGACACAGAATATCTTATACGAACAGCAACACATTTTATGCTTACATAGGATACGGACGCATCATGAGCAAGCTACACATGGCAGAAGGCGTGAAAGGCAATCCAAGAAACGGCTTGTTCTGGCAGTTCGGCTATGACTGGACGTCGAAATTTGGCATCGGGGCAGGAATGATGTACAACGGGTTCAGGTCTACGTACGAGCACAACGGTTACAGAGAAAAGTCGGAAATATTTTATCTGGCTCCGCAGATAGTCTTAAAAACATACGTAAGACGATGGATTATCGACGGGAAAATGGGTTTAGGATTGTTCACATACAACTATCCGACGTATGAGACAGAGTCATCAGACGACGGTTTCGGATACAACCTGCATTTCGGAGCCGAATATGTATTGTCGAGAATCATAGGCATCAGCGCGTCTATCGGATTGACGAAGGGTAATATTAGAATACATGATGAAATGGGTTATTTCAACATGGTAACTGCCATATCCGCTCTTAACATATGTGTGGGAGTGAGGGCGCATATCTGAGAATATCCATATGAAAGTACGCTGTTTTATACTTCTACAAATATTATAAACAAAAAAAAACATTATTATGAATCATTCATTAAAATCATTCTCCTGGAAACATCTTCTGATTTTCCTTCTGGTGTCGGGTTGCGTTACCATTGTGCGCGGACAAAGCAGGTTTCATATAGACCTTGATTATCACTATAATCTCGGTCTGTCTGAGTCATTCAATGGCATAACGCTTAAACGGAACGAATATCATATGGGCGGACACTCCCTCCGTCTGAGCACGCGCTACGACGTGTCGCGCCTCTGGTCGGCGGGAATAGGAATAGGACTTGACAGATATACCGAGCCTGACTACAACACGATGCCCGTGTTCGCGACGGTGAGATACAAGGCACTCGAGAAAGTTCCAGACGCATATGTCTTTGCCGATATGGGATATGCCATAAAGTCAGGTGAGTTTACAAAAGGACTCACAGGAAGCTTGGGAATAGGATATACACATATGTTTGCGAAGCATTTCGGCTTGAATTTCCAGATAGCATACAATCTGAAGCGTTTCAACGACATCCCCACATATATATATAATGTGGATAAGGGGGAGACAACATACAGCAAGGAGAACACCACCAGACACTCGCTGTCATTCGGAATAGGTGTAACGTTCTGACCGTTTACCACTAATAGAATATCCACAACCCATCAATAACAACAACGGGAAACACCATTTTATCATTCGCAGGTAACAAAGTAGAGACGCAAAATCTTGCGTCTCACAAGCAAACAGCGCAAATAATTGAAGTAATAAACCGTCACTGCCGATATCGCAATCGTTGCTCGTGAGACGCAAAATTTTGCGTCTCTACAGGGCTCACGCCTTCATAATTATTGGTGGGAACACGCTGTTTATTATTCGCTGCCACTAAAGTAGAGACGCAAAATTTTGCGTCTCACAAGCAAAAATAGCGCTATTAATAGTGCATATAATTACTTACGAAAATTACATTTATCCCTCGTGAGACGCAAGGATTGCCATATTTATAATGCATATAATTCCTCACGAAAATTACATTTATCCCTTGTGAGACGCAAAATCTTGCGTCTCTACTTTATTACCGGCGTATTATAACATTATGGCAACATCCGTGCTGATGTAACACACAATGTATCCTCACTTTTAAATTTATCTCCCAAACAGAACACTTTCTTCTTACCGTCAAGTTGGAACACACACAAGCCATGTGGCTGGATATAAACATTATCCATAATTATATAACATCCGGACGCCACATGCCGCTTACCTTTGTAACCGGAACAAAAGGATAATAATGTTATGAACAAGTTTTTGGTATGTCTGATGATATTTCTGATAGGATGCACAGACCTTTGGGCTTCTGACAGGAAGATAAAAGGATATGTGCTTGACAAGGAAGGGACGCCGCTGACAGGCGCATATGTATATGACGAGAACAGGAAAAACACAGCCATAACAGACGAGAACGGATATTTCGAGATATCCGTTCCGGAGGAGGCAAGGATGCTGAAGGCAGGATATGTGGGGTTCGCTCCGCTCGACCATACGATGGAACGGCCCGACGACGTGCAGATTCTGGTGATGAGCCCGAATACGGAACTGAAGGAGGTTGTGGTGACGGCAGGGGGCATAGGGATGCTGAAGAACAGGGGCAACCTGCTCAACACAGAAAGCATCACGGCGCAGGGACTCACGCGCGCAGCATGCTGCAACCTCTCGGAGAGTTTTGAGACAAACCCCTCGGTGGACGTGGCTTACAGCGACGCCGTGACGGGAGCGAAACAGATACAGCTGCTCGGACTTGCAGGAACATACGTGCAGATGCTCACCGAGAATTTTCCAAACCTGCGCGGAGCGGCTTCCACCTACGGACTCGACTACATCCCAGGACCGTGGATGCAGAGCATACAGGTGTCGAAGGGCGCGGCGTCGGTGAAGAACGGCTTCGAGTCGGTCACCGGACAGATTGACGTGGAATACAAGAAACCCAAAATAGCCGACCCGCTGTTTATTAATCTTTTCGCCGGAAGCGCAGGACGCTACGAGGGGAACGCCGTGGGGGCTCTGGAACTCAACGACCGCCTCTCCACAGCTCTATTCCTCAACTACTACAATGAGGAGCAGTCGCACGACAAGAACAAGGATACTTTCCTCGACATGCCGCAGATGCAGTCGTTCAGCATGATGAACCGCTGGCACTACCAGACACCGCGCTTCGTGTCGCAATGGGGCGTAAAGGTGCTCACCGACCGCCGCACGAGCGGACAGACATCGCACACCCTTCGCTCCGACGCCGCTTTCTCTCCATACACCATCCACAACGACGCCAACCGCGTGGAGCTGTTCTCAAAGAACGGTTTTATCCTGAACCAGGACCGCAACGAGAGTATCGCGCTGATAGTATCCGGCTCTTATCACGACCAGCAGTCTGACTACGCGGACAAGACGTATGATGTGTATGAGTCGAACGTCTACGCCTCGCTGCTCTATGAGACCGCCTTCGGAAAGAGACACAAGCTCGCCGCAGGACTGAACTACAACTGGGACAACTTCGAACAGCGCGGCAACGTCATCAACCTCTACCGTCCTGACCTGCGCGACATAAGCGAGAACGTGTCGGGAGCGTACGCCGAATACACATGGACGCCTGCCGACAACCTCACTATCATGGCAGGACTGCGTGCCGACTACAGCTCCATCTACCGCTGGTTCGTCACCCCGCGCATGCATGTGAAGTACACACCGTTCTCATGGCTCGACCTACGCGCCTCGGCTGGAAAGGGCTACCGCAGCACATTCATATTTCCGGAGAACAACTATCTGCTGGCAAGCAGCCGCACGTGGCATGTTTCCGACAATCTCAATCAGGAAGAGGCATGGAACTATGGAGTGAGCGCGTCGTTCCACATACCGGTGAGGAATGAGGAGATTACAGTGAACGCGGAATGGTATTACACCGACTTCATCAATCAGGTGGTGACAGATATGGACAAGGACGCGCACGCCATATACTTCTATAATCTCAAAGGCAAGTCCACCTCAAGCGTGTTCCAGGTAGACGCCACCTTTCCGCTGTTCCGCGGATTCACCCTTATGGGAGCCTACAGATGGATGGACGTGAAGTGCACTTACGACGGAAAGACAATGCGCAAGCCGCTCACCAGCCGTTACAAGGCTTTGCTGACAGCCTCGTATGAGACTCCGCTGAAGAAATGGCAGTTTGATGTCACAGCGCAGTTCAACGGAGGAGGACGCATGCCAACGCCCGACCCGGCACATCCGCTGTGGCACAGGACGTTCCCATCATACACCCAACTGAGCGCACAGATAACACGCCGCTTCCGCCGGTGGAGCATCTACGCGGGCGGCGAGAACCTCACTAACTTCAGGCAGAAGAACCCTGTGGTGTCGGCGGCAGACCCGTACAGCCGTGACTTCGACGCCACAATGGTATGGGGACCCACCATGGGATACAAACTGTATGCGGGCATCCGCTTCAATATACCCAAGATGTAATATTACTTTAAAAAACAGAAGACAATGAAAACAAGAACAATCATCATGACAGCCATGCTTTTCCTCGGACTGTCATACACAGTAAACGCAAAGGACTTGAAAGGAGACAAGAAGTCGGAAGTGACTTTCCTTGTGTCCATGACTTGTGAGAACTGCCAGAAACGCATAGAGAACAAGATGTCGTTCGAGAAGGGTGTGACCGCTCTCGACGTGAATCTTCCGCAGAAGACGGTCACCATCAAATACCGCAAGGACAAGACATCAGCCGACAAACTGAAAGATGCTATCCGCCAGCTGGGATATACCGTCACACCGTTGGACAAAACGAAGACAGGAAAAAAAGACCCTTCCCAAAAGAAGGATAAAGAATAGAGCTGTCCGGAAAACACTGCCTATACAGGCACATACAATAAAGGCAACAGGAAAACGTAACATGCCCATTCCATGCACGCAATGTTTTCCTGTTGCCTTTTCCATTATATTATTATACAATTATTGCCTTATCGCCCCGCATTATCCACACTTTTTCATGCAGTCCTAATCTATCTTATATAAAATAGGAATAAAACCGGCTTTCACATACACTAAAAAGTATAATTAAGAATAACATCCGTTTAAGGCTTAAAAACTGTGGAAAACCATGTGGAAAATCGTTGATAACACTGTTGGCAAATAAATCATAACCCGGGGGATATCCACAGGCGCGGAGCCATATGTTTTTTATTGTGGATATACACGGGGTTATTAAATTTTTTTCCATAAGTTTTCCATAATTCTTAAAGCATAAATTTTATAAACTTATTAACTTTGCACAGTGCAACAAAGTTTGTGGATAAACTGCATATATTACTGTTATTCAGACCTTACTTATTAAAGACCGTCGTTCATAACACTGTCTCCTGATGTTGACATCAGAATATGCAAGAAAAAAGCCGTAAAGTTTTGAACATATAAACAGCACATCATCATAATCATATTATTTTATTTTTAAAAAGAAATAAATATAATAATGATATATGATTGTGGAGAAAGTGAGAGGATTTGAGGGTGAGAAGGGGAGAGGATGGGAAGGTGAGGAGGGTGAGAGAATGAGAAGGTGGGAAGGAGAGAGAAGGCATGCCGACTGTGCTGACGAAGCCGGACGGGACGGGAAACAGAACGGAAAAGCCCGGAAGAACGGGAATACATAAGGATAAGAACAACGTAAGGCGTGCGTTTCATGTATCACGTCAGAAAAAAAAACATATATATGGAGAGAGAAATGGTGAAAAAGGAATGGATTGAGAAAGGTTATGCCGACGAGCCGGTGGAGGAAGGCACCGATCTCAGAAAAGAGATAAGAAGGATGTGCGCGGAGAAGAACGCCGTGCTGCTCGCACACTATTACACTCCCGGAGAGGTGCAGGAGTGCGCCGACTTCATAGGCGACTCGCTCGCGCTGGCACGTAAGGCTGCCGCGACAGACGCTGACATCATTGTGATGTGCGGCGTGCATTTCATGGCGGAGACATGCAAGCTGCTCAGTCCGGAGAAGAAAGTGCTCGCGCCCGACCTCAATGCCGGATGCTCGCTTGCCGACTCCTGCCGCGCGGAGGACCTGAAGAGGTTCAAGGAGGAGCATCCCGGCTACAAGGTGGTGAGCTATGTCAACACCACAGCCGCGGTGAAGGCACTCACCGATGTGGTAGTTACGAGCGGCAACGCGAAGAAGGTGATAGACTCTTTCCCTAAGGATGAGAAGATAATATTCGGTCCGGACCATAACCTCGGGTCGTACATCAACTCGGTGACCGGACGCGACATGCTGCTGTGGAACGGCGGATGCCACGTTCACGAGAAGTTCTCCGTGGAGGCTATAACGCAACTGAAGAAGGAGCATCCCGGTGCCGTCGTGATGGCACATCTGGAGTGCAAGGGTCCTGTGCTCGCCGTTGCCGACGTGAAAGGATCGACGGCTGTGATGCTGAAGTATGCCATGGAGCACGACGGGAAGGAATATATCGTTGCTACGGAGAGCGGAATACTTCACGAGCTTCAGCGTCAGTGTCCCGACAAGACGTTCTATCCCGTTCCGCCGGAGGTGGGCGAGGGCACCGTGGGATGTATGTGCAACGAGTGCGAATATATGAAGATGAACACCCTGCGCAAGATATACAACACGCTCAGATATGAGTGGCCCGAGGTGAGTGTGGACGAAGCCGTCGCCCGCGATGCCGTCAAGCCGATAGAGCGCATGCTGGAGCTGAGCTGAGAGGATGCCTTCCTGACGTCCTGTCGGCACAGCCTATAGAGACGCAAAATATTGCGTCTTCCGGACAACAGACACGCATAAAAGTGATGTTATGGCGCATCATCCGGCTCCATATCACCTTTTATTGTGATGGCGTCAGCCTTGTAGAGACGCAAGATTTTGCGTCTCCCGAGGGATGAAAACATGCTTATATGTGGTATATAGTTTAGCGTCGGTTTGCGACACGGTTGCTTGTGAGACGCAAGGAAAATCATTATAATGGGCATATTGTTTACCATCCGTTTGCGACATATTCGCTTGTGAGACGCAAAATCTTGCGTCTCTACTTGGGTTGATTGCGGTTGGGGAGAGCATGTTGAATGCAAAATATTGCGCCTCATGTGCAAAAAAACAGGTTATTGTTTGCACACACTTATTTCCTCATTAAATGTCCCGTGTTGCGGAAAGGCCTCTTCCGCACGCTCAAACGGGCTTTATGACACTCCCATAAAGGCTCTTTCGCATGGTGAAAGAGCCTCTTTCGTAATGCGGAAAAGGCTCTTCCGCGAGCACATATTTAGTTTTGCATGAAACATATTACAACACACTGATGAACAATATATTATGTTCCATTGAAAAACCGCATTCCGTTGTTGGAACGGTATATATCGTATGCTTCCACTCCATCATTCCTCACACCATACACCTTCCGCACGGTTGTCAGCCTTTCCTGTTCCTGCGCTCGCGGTATTCTGTAGGTAGGCACTTGAAACGCTTGGTGAACTCGCGGTAGAAATAGGAGCGGTTGTGGAATCCGCAGGCGTTGATTATTTCGGAAACGGTGTTGTTTGTGGTATTCAGCATCTTCTCCACCTGAATCATCCGGTATTCAAGTATGAACTCATTGGGAGAAGAGTTGACCGACGCTTTCATCTTGCGGTAAAGCTGCGAACGGCTTATTGCCATGTCCTCCGCCAGCCGCGAGGCGTCGTATGTGTCGTCAAAGTAATGGCTCTTCAGTATGTCCGCCGCCTTTTGTAGCCACAGCCTTACCTCAGCGTTCATCCCGCTGCCCCCGAAACGGTTGACTAAAGCCTCTCCGGATACAGAGTAGTCGCGCATGCGGTTGATGGTCTGGATGTTGTGTTCCACCACCGCACTGAAGTATTTCCTTGTGAAAGGCTTCTCCAGGAGCGTGCTCACCCCCATCGACAGCACATCAGAGAGCTTCTCCCTGCTGCCTTCGTTGCATATGGCGATGATGGGTATGTACTTCCCGTTAAGCATGTTTTTAAGATTGGCGATGAGTCTGCTGCCGTCGTCCATGAGGTCTGCCACAATGAGGTCTGCATACATGAGTGAGGCGGAGTCCTTCAGGCTGTCGTGTGTAAAGAAGCTCAGCTGGTAGCGTTCGCTGAGGATGTGGCTGATGAAGGTGCCCATGAGCTCGTCGTCCTCAATCACGGCTATATGCTTGTCTTTCCTGTTGATGATGTTTTGCAGCGTGTTTTCCTCCTGTCTTGGCTCATCCTTCTGCAGCGCGGGCAGTGAGTTGAGGATGAGGGTTAAGCCCGTCCTGCCTTCAGATGAGTGCACTTGCAACTGTCCTCCCGCCTTTCTTATGAGATTGTTTCCTATGGTCAGTCCGATGATGTTGTATGTATCCTCATCCGTGCTTCCCACCTCCATCCTGTCCAAGGCGTTCTCATAGTTGAAGATGCTGTCCAGCTCGTCCTTTTCCGGACCCTTGCCCTGATAGCTTAGCGTGAGCTTTCGGCTGTCCTCCACCGCAGTCCATCCTATCCTCACCTCGCCTTCAGTCTGCGCATGCACGAAGATGTATCTGAGCATATAGTTGAGTGCTCGGCTGAGAATGGTGCGGTCGGACACTATAACGGTGTTTTCCCTTGTCTCGGGAATGACGAGTCGCAGCCGTTTGTTGAGTATGGTGTCCATATGGTTGTCCATGACCGCCATCACCATCTCCGCGAGATCAAACCTCTCCGGAGTAAGCTCCACGTTCTCCTCTCCCGACGATCTCATCTCGCCTATCTGTCTTATCTGCTCTTTCATGCGCGTTATGTTCACCGTGATGCGTTCGAGCTCGTCGGAGTATAACGCCCTTCCGTTGTTATCCTCTATCTTGCTTACGGCGTCGAATATCTGCGTTATGTTGTTTGAGAAGCCGTTTGTTATCTTCGAGAAGAAGTTGAGTTTGGCATGATGTATCTCGTCCCGTGCCTGCTGTCCCTGCCTCTCAAGCTCATAGCGGTGCTTACTGAGCAGTCTGTATTTCTTTCTGAGATAGACATACCTTGTCATTCCGGCAATGAAAAGAAAGTATATCATCACCGCCCACCACCGCTGCCACACTGGATAGCTCACGCTGAACGACAGGCGCAAAGGCTTGTTGCTCCACCGGTGGGCGTAGTTGCTCTGCCTCACCACGAGGGTGTATTCGCCCGGAGCAAGCTCGTTGAGTATTATCTTCTTGCTTCCTTGCAGATATGTCCACTTGTTTCCGATGCCCTGCCTCACCCATCTGTCGCGCTCTATATAATAGGAAATGCCGCACCGCCCGTTGTTTATATAGTCGAGAATGGAGAAATCCAGCTTCACCGTTCTTGAGCCGTAGGGCAGCCTGAGATTCCCCGTCAGCGGATATTCCTTGCCGTCGGCGGTGACCTGACTGAGAAGAAGTCCGGGCATGAAAGTGTTGAGCTGCATCTTTGCTGTGGATATCCTGCTTATGCCGTTGGTCCCTCCGAAGTATATCTCCTTACCGTTGTCGGCAGCCAGTCCAGCCCCGTCGGAGAACTCGTTTCCCTGCAGTCCGTCCAGGTAGTTGAAGTTTGTGATGTCGCGGTTGGTGTCTATCCTGAACAGTCCTGTGCCGGTGCTTATCCATATGTTCCTGTAAAAGTCTTCCAATATATGGTGTACGTTCATGTTGGTGAGCCCCGCGGCAGAAGTGATGTCCGTCACATCAGACCGCCCGTAGATGTCGCTCATCATGTCAAGTCCCTGCGACGTGCCTATCCACAGACGTCTGGAGACGTCAAGATATAACGAAATGATGTCGTCGCTCACAAGAGAGCTGCGGTCGCGGCTTTTGGTGTTGAATATCCTGTATGTGTTGTCTTCCACGTTCAGACATATGATGCCTCCTCCCCGTGTGCCCGCCCAGAGGTGGGGATAGTCAAGCACAAGCGAGTAGACAACGCCTGCGGCAAGGTCGTGAGGCAGCATTTTCCTGTATTCGGTGACAGACGTTATGATGCCGTCCCTTACTGTAGCCTTCAGTATGCCGTTGCCGCTCGTGCCGAGAAAGAGCGTATGAGCACCGTGCCTCACGATGGAATAGACGGAGTATATCTTCCTTTTGTCCTCAGGATTGAGAAAGGACACGGGGCGCAGACGGCTGCCGTCATAATAGGAGAGTCCCTGTCCGTCGGTGCCTACCCACACCTTGCCGTCTTGCGGATCGGCTGCGAGGGCGAACACGGCGTTGTTTGTGCGTCCTGTGCCAACGTTGAAATGAGCTGTCACCACAGGGTTGGAGCCGCCCGTATTCTCCTTTATGACATATAGTCCTTTGCCTTTTGTGCCTACCAGCAGCTCATCGCCATGCCTTATGATGGCACGCACGGGAAAGCCGGTCTCGCCTACCGGAAACGACCTTATGTAGTCGTCGTGACGGTAATGGCGGAAAACGCCCTGCCCGTCGGTGCCTGCCCACACTATGCCCTGCGAGCCGGGGAAGAGTGTGTTTATGGTGATGTCTGCCTGACTGTGCGTGTGTCCGTCCGCACCGAACGTGTGCATGCCGTTGTCCGTACCCACAAGTGTGAGTTCCGGCAGCCTGCATAGCGAGATGAGTCTGCCGGACACGGGAAGGCTGAGGGTTGTTTTGCGCAGACCGTCGTCAAGGCGGCACACGTGTCCGCCGCCTATCACAGACTGCATGAAACTCACTGTGTCGCTGCCTGTGTGTTGTATCCAGACGTCGCCTTTATTGTCGAAGACAGCCACGACAGACGCAGGCAGCACAGCCGAGGCTGTCTGTACAGGTGTTCCGCGGCTCAGGTCATATATCCTGATGTGTCCTTCTGATATGACGGTGAGCCTTTTGTCCCGGCAATGCATGCGCCCTCCGGGTTGCTTCATAAACACTTCAAACCTGTCCTTACCTTTATTATATATATATATCGGACCGTCGTTCACACAGGCATACACATCACCCCGCGGGCTTACCGCACAGTGCCAGAACTGCTCCTCCTGATGTTTGAACGGCTGCTTACTGAGATAATAGCGTCTGAACCTGCCCGTGTTCTTGTCAAGACGGTTAAGTCCTCCGTCCGTGGCAACCCACAGATGCAGACTGTCTTCCTCACATATCTCGCGTACGACAGGATGTGAGAGTGTGGAAGAATCGTTTGTCACAGAGGCGTAAACCTTGAATCCGCCGCCGTCATACCGGTTCAGCCCGTCCCATGTCCCTATCCATACATAGCCCTGCGAGTCCTGGAATATGGCGTTGACCGAACTGTTGCTGAGTCCGAGATTGTTGTCGAGATGGGTGGTTTTCCATCCGTACACCGATGCGGCGACGGCAAGGATGATGGTGAAGGCACGGTATCTCAATTTGTTCTTATTCATCATTTGTTGTAAAGTGAAGGATTTTACAGCCGGCAAACTTCATGTGCCGACGGTCCTGACAACAGACTGTAAAAAACCGGTGTGTGTGTTTGGCATGTCTCATTTTCTGATTGAAAGCCTGTCAGAAGATAGAGCAAAGTTACTACAAAAAAGTGAAATGCGGAAAGATATAGTGATAGAATTGAGTTACAAGGGTTTTGGTTGAAGTGGCGATAATCCGTGAAGCCATTACAATCCCTGCCGAAGCCAAATCCTGACGCCGCTACGTTACTTGTTCGTAACCATGCCCGAAAATGCGACAAACGGGTACGAATAGCGAAACAAGGCTCTAAGGAATAGTGAGTTATCCATAACTCATGCGAAAAATCAGGTTACGGAAAAAGATTGCGCCGTTCCTCCCCGTTTTGCGTACCAACACCGGACTCTTCACCAACTAATTTTGAAACCCAAAAATTAAGGACAATGAAGAGTACATTTTCAGTAATCTACTACCTCAAGCGTCAGGTAGTGAAAAAGG